>Ga0190311_1000058_pt1 | contig 39527 bp, 28 predicted proteins | sample 48700789_MG_FD_165037 | JGI IMG/M metagenome (GOLD analysis project Ga0190311, IMG submission 165037) | Hydrothermal vent sediment bacterial communities from Southern Trench, Guaymas Basin, Mexico - 4870-07-8-9_MG | ecosystem: Environmental > Aquatic > Marine > Hydrothermal vents > Sediment ...
TCCCTATCGCAGAGGAGCAGGCCCCCGCACTCTGGGCAGCCACTTGGCCCCCTGCGCCTCCAGACCCTCTGTGGCCTCACGTTGCTCCACCACTAGCATGCCTTACAGCCCCCATCTTAAGCGTTGGCCTGCCCCTCAGCCCCTCCTTGCAATAGCCACTATCTTCCAGGCTAGCCTCTTCTCAACGACCTCCTGGCCCTTAGCTAGGCTCTTAGCTGCTAGCTCCCTGGTCAGCTGGACTGGCGATGTCAGCTTCTCAAGGGCCTTGTTCCAAGCACCAGATTTAACTGGCTCGTGCCTTATGTAGGTTCTCTCAAGCTCTATGGCCCCTTCAACAGGGCATATCACACGGCAGGCACCGCAGTAGACGCAGGTTACCTCATTTACACGGACCTTCCCATCTGGCCCTACCTCAAGCGTTCCTGGTATCGGGCATACATCAACGCAATCCCTACAGCCATCTGGGCAGAGTTCCGTGTTTATCTTGATGGAGCCATGAATCACCTTCACGGCCCTAATAGCACCCTCCGGGCACTTCAGCTCACACAGCCTACAGCCTGGGCAGCCATCTAGGTCCACGCTTACCTCAACGCTCAGCTCCTCTGGCCTTGGGTAGCTCCTGGCTTCCTCTGGGCTTAGCTCACGGCCATCTGGCCCAAGCCATCGGACGGTTATGAGGCCAAGGGGGCAGGCATCCACGCAATCCGTGCATCCTGGCCTGCGCTTGCACTTCTCGGCATCTACCTCAACCTCCCTGATCAACCTCGGGAAGCTCTCGGCCTCCGCAACAGGTATGGTGGGGTGGCCATCCTTGCTCACTTTAACGGCACCAAATATGCAAATGCAATTGCAGATACCACAGAACTGACACTTCTGCTCATCTATGTTCAAGCTGGCCCTCCTGGGCCCTGCCTCAGCTGGCCAAGCCTCCTTATCTGGCACGTTTAGCGATATGGCCTCCCTCGGGCATATCAGTGAGCAGAGTTCACAGGCCACGCACCTATTCCTATCTAGCTCAATCTTGTGCTTGTGGATATGCAAGCGCCTCTCTATCACGAGGGCCTGGAGCGTGTCCGTCCTCCAGATCCTCATCGGCATGGCCCATCTTGCCCCGCCTGCCCAGCGAGGCAGGCTTATTAAGGCTTGCCAGCACTGCACCTGCCATCCTAAAAACCCCTATCAGCAGTGGTAATCGGCTAGCTGGCATAGTTAAGCTCATAGCTGATACAGCAGGCAGGCAAGTGAACATTAGGAGCGTAGTGGGGCCTGTACAGCAAGGGGAGGTCCGTACTGTGAGATAGCAGTTGAGCAAGTTAGCTAGAGGCAAGCTAATTAAGAGGCCAGCTACTAGCTCTACTCGGCGGCTGAGGGCGGGGCCCGTGCTGACGGAGCCCAGCGAGGGGCCTGGCTTGGGCTCCTATGGGCTAGGGCTTACCCAGGCACGGGACAGGCCCTTCAGGGCCTTAAGACCCCGCCCAGCGGGCCCAGCTAGCCCCCAGGACGAGAGAGCCCAACCGAGTGGGGCGATGGCCCTAGCGGTGAGGTCGGGTGTTAGTCGCTTGGGGGACAGGGGCCCGCTAGCCGCCTCCTAGCCTTCCTCCCCTCCTCCGTAGGCTAGAAGCCTGCCCACAGCCAGCGCTGTGCGCTTGAGGGGGCCTGGGAGGGCGCGGCTTAGGAAGAGTACATCATCCCAGCTTAAGGCCCTTAAGATCTTAATGCAGGCCCCGTACACCAGCACGCCAAGGAGCACGTAAAGGGGCAGTAAGAGGGGGTCCTGGAGCCAGTACTGGGCCAGGTAGACCACTACGGCCATGATGGAGCTCCCAAGCAAGCCCTTAGCGAAGGAACGGCAATCTACTGAGGCAATATGCCTTGTGCACAGTATGTAGAAGGCCAGTAGGAGCACGAGGGCAATGGCCCTTATGAAGGCCATGCCGACTAGCACGCCAAGGCATGGTATGAGGAGTGGGGCTAGCGAGAGGGATAGGAGCACGGAGGAAAGGTTGGCAGCCATATACGCCTTAGTCCGCTTGTAGGTTATCAAGAGGAAGCCCATCATGGGTATGAGGGCGGTTAGGGCACCGAAGAAGCCAAATACCATGAGTATTGGCGTGCTCCCCACGTACTTCTCACCAGCAAATATCACTAGTATGGGGCCTGCAACTGCAGCGATGCCTAGAGCAACTGGTGTGAATAGGAGCGATAGGTACCTAGATATGGTGATCGTGGCCGTCCTTATGGCCTCCTCATCCTCACGGCCGTATTGCTCGCCGTAGTACGGGAAGATGGCCATTGCTATATTAATTGGTATGGCAGTTATCACCGCGTAAGCCTTCATGGCCACCGAGTACATGCCTAGCTCCTCTGGCGTGCCTAGGTTGGTCAGGGCAAACATATCAAAACAGGTGAAGATGTAGTTAGCGATGTTCGTAGCGAGTATTGGGGCTGAGAAGGCAAGCAGGGCCTTCATAGTGGCTAGGACGGAGCTCCCCCATTAGGGGCCTTTCCCACTACTGCCCTGGCTAGCAGGATGCCAGATACGAGGCTACCAGTTAGGCCAGCTACTACCCAGCCAGAAACATAGCCAAACACTCCCCAGCCACTCCATATTAGGAGCAAAGCCGTGGATTGGCCTGCTACTGCTGAGAGCACGTAGGAAGCGCAGACCTCTTTCATGGCGTTAAGCCCTACTAGGGCATTATTGAAGGTAGCCGTGAAGCCATAGAGGGCCCCTCCAATGGCAGCTAGGTAGAAGAGCGGTGCGTAAGAATTAGTGCCAAAGAGGAGGGTTGAGGCTAGGTCCGCTAGAATTGCTAGGGTAGAGGAAAACACCATCGCTAATATGGTCCTGCTTAACACACTAGCCTTAATGAACACCATGTAATCAGCCCCCTTACCCCTTGCCTCAGATATGAACCTAACCGATGATGTGGGTACGCCAGCACCAGAAACTATCATGCCTAGCACTATCATGAAGTTGATGATGGTTGCTACACCCATCTCGGCCTTCGTTATGCTTCTGGCTATGAGCGTGAAGGCAACTAGGGCTATGAGGTTTGAGGCAAGCTGGCCAGCTACGAGGAAGGCAGAGCCCTTAGCGACCCTGGATACAGCCTCCTCCATATCGCCCACCGTGGTCTTCTCAGCCCTGGTTTTTGCTCCTCTGATAAGTTTTTATGTCCAGCTAAATGGGGCAAGGCATATAATCATCTACTTGGCCCCCTCAGGTGGGCCTATGAGCTACTTGGCTGAGCTGCGAGAGGTGAGCGTAAGGTGGGTGCGAGGCCCCATGATGAGAGTGGCCGTAGCTGAGAGCTGATGAATCTTCTCTTCGCTGAGCCCATCAAATCTATTATCTATTGCGTGCTTGCTGACCAGGCGTCCTCCTTTAGCTCTAGCAAGCCGAGAGGGGCTCCCATCGCCGAGCGAGGTTAGGAAGGCGAGCACTTCTACCACCTGAACCTAGAGTTCGTTAGGAGGGGCTTCCTAGATCTACTGGGCATAGTAGGGGCATGCGATAAAGTGCTCTTCGGGACGGATTGGGGCTTAGATAGCGATGGTGAAGCTAGGGTGGAGAGGCACATAACGTTCGTTAGCTCCCCGCCGATATCGCTCGCTGAGAAGAAGGGGATATTCTACGAGAGCTCAAAAAGATTATTTAGTTTATGAGCTGACCAGGCCCTAGCGATCTACCCTCAGCCATAAATAGCACCTAGGGCACGCAGGTTGGAGGGGCGAGGATGGGCATTAGGGCAGGGAGCAAGGCCATCTTGATAAAGAACGGCATCGTGTTTGACCCACTTAATGGCATAGATGGTGAGCGCATGGATATAGCCATACTAAATGGCCGTATAGTTGAGGATGTCCCTGAGCGGGAGGCTCACGTTATAGATGCCTCTGGCATGGTAGTTATGCCAGGTGGCATTGATATCCACGCCCACATAGCTGGCCCAAAGGTAAATGCTGGTCGCCTGCTTAGGCCAGAGGACCACTTCATAGATGTTGAGCCTAGGACGCCTACCACTAGGGCTGGGGTGGGACGCTCCGTGCCAAGCACGTTTGCTACTGGCTACCGATACGCTAGGATGGGCTGGACGACCGCCATGGATCCAGCTATGCCCCCTCTTGAGGCGAGGCACACGCATGAGGAGTTCAATGACACGCCAATAATAGACAAGGGCACCTACCCACTCCTAGGTGATTGCTGGTTCGTAATGGAGTTCCTAGCAGCTGATATGATAGAGGAATGTGCTGCCTACGTGGCCTGGATGCTGTGGGCCACGAAGGGCTACGCCATAAAGCTGGTGAACCCAGGTGGCCTTGAGTGCTGGGGCTTTGGCCACAACGTAGAGAGCATAGATGATGTCGTGCCATACTTCAACATAACGCCAAGGGAGATAATTCGGGGCCTAGCTCGTGTTAACCACCTGCTGGACCTACCGCATACCATCCACATTCACACCAACAACCTCGGCAAGCCTGGGAACTGGGATACGACCATAAGGACCATGAATTGCGTCCGTGATATACCTGGCACTAGTAGCACTGGCGAGCACTCAATCCACATAACGCACGTCCAGTTCAGCGCCTTCGGTGGTGACGATTGGGCCAGCATGTGCTCCATGTCCGAGCCCATAATGCGCTACGTGAACACGCACCGACACGTTACCATTGACATGGGGGCCGTCGTGCCTGGTGATACGACCACCATGACGGCAGATGGCCCGTTCCAGTATGGCCTGTACGAACTCACGGGCAATAAGTGGATAAACCACGATGTGGAGACCGAAACGAGCACTGGTATAGTGCCTTACCACTACAGGCGCAGGAGCCTCGTGAACGCTGTCCAGTGGGCCATAGGGCTTGAGCTAGCCCTCCTCGCCAAGGACCTATGGAGGGGGCCCTACCTAACGACCGATCACCCAAATGGGGCTCCGTTCACGACCTACCCCCGTATCATAGAGTGGCTCGTGAGCAGGAGGGCTAGGGAGAGGACGCTTAAGCGGGTGAACAAGAGGGCCATAAGGCGCATGGTCTTACCTAGCCTAGATAGGGAGCTCACGCTCTACGAGATAGCTATAATATCAAGGGCTGGGCCAGCTAAGGCCCTAGGGCTTGAGCGCAAGGGCCACCTTGGAGTTGGGGCAGATGCGGATGTAGCCATATACAACATAAATCCCGATGAGCTTGACCTGAGCAAGGACCATAGGGCTGTTAGGAGGGCCTTTGAGAGGGCTGCTTACACCATAAAGGATGGCCAGGTGGTCGTGAAGGATGGTCGTGTAGTAGCATCACCCATACGTCGCACCTACTGGGTACACGTTAAGCTACCAGATGAGGCTAGCGAGATCGTAAATGCCATAAGGGATGCATGGGAGGCCCGCTATACTGTTAGCTTTGATAACTACCCAATCCCCGAGCACTACCTAGCCCTCCCAGCTAAGGTAAGCAGACAGCCAAGGCTCAAGTAGTCTTAAATAAGCTCCTACCGACATCACCTGGGGACGGGCTTGCCAGTCCTATTCGTATCAGTTGGGAGCGGTGGCCAGAGGATAATAACTGAGGCCTACGTAGCCTTTGATAACCTAAGGGTCGGCAACTACTTCCTCTGCATCAACACATCTGCTAGCGACCACGAAAGGATGATGGAGCGCTTTAAGCAGGCCAACATAAGGCCAGCGAACAACATAACAACGCTTGTCGTAGGCGAGGGCTTCGGTGCTGGGAAGGATCCAGAGCTTGGCCTTAAGACCTACAATAGCGATAAGGCCAAGGTTATTGAAACGCTGAAGGACCTACACAATCGCATGAACTTCAAGATAGCCTTCGTGCTTGGCGCCCTAGGCGGTGGCTGTGGATCGCTAGTCCTGCCAGAGGTAGCCCGTGATATACGCACTAACCTAGGCATAAGGGTCATACCAATGGTTACATTGCCCTTCAGGCGTGAGGGAGACCTCCTAGTCCATAACGCCATTAGAGGGCTAAGGAAGCTCTCTGAGTACGGCTTCAATCCGCTTGTGTATGATAATGAGAAGACGCTTGAGTACGCTAGGACGGTAAATGAGGCCATAAGGATGGCCAATCGCTGTTTCTCAATACTGATATCAAGCCTAATAGATGTAGTTGAGTATAAGGACTTTGCCGTCCCACCAGTAGATATCATAGATGTAACACGTATAATAATGCCCCAGTGCGGTGCCTTCAGCACCGTGTTCTACGATAACGCAAAGGACTTCATGGATAGGTGGCGTAAGGAGCTTGAGCGCAACATGAGCCTTCGCTCCAAGATCCTAACTGTCGGAAAGGCCTTCGTGCTCTGCAAGGCTAGGCACTTCCCGCAGAAGGTAGCTGAGGACGTAATGAGCCTCCTCCGCTCTAAGTTCAAGGTAACTGAGATAATACCTACGGTGATGGAGGGCGATTTCGTGGGCTATACGATAACGACCATGATCTGGGGCTTTGGCATAGACTTCATAAAGCCAAGGCTTGAGGCTAAGGGTAGGTCTTTTCTAGGCCTGGGCAGGCTGGCTAGCGGTGCTAGGCGTGGGGGCTGAGGTAAGGCTTAGGCCAAGGGAGCCAATAAGGGTGCCAGTTTATGCGCCCTGTATAACACCAGATGCCTTCGCTGGCCTCTCCGAGCGTGAAATAGGCTCCCTTGAGGTCCAGAGGGGGAACAGGAAGGTAAAGCTTGCCGATGTATTCCACGTGGAGGGCGATGCAAGCGCTAAGGCAGATGAGCTAACCATAAGGCTCCAGGGCGACCTCAGCAAGGTAAGGCAGGTTGGCTTTGAGATGGCCACTGGCCTCATCGTGATTGAGGGCGATATAGGGCTCCTAACTGGCGAGCACATGCGTGGTGGCAGGATAGAAGTGCATGGGAATGCTGGCTCCTGGCTAGGCACCAGGATGGTAGGCGGGACCATAGAGGTGCTTAGCTCAGCTGGTGATTACGTGGCCTCAGCCTACAGGGGCTCAAGGGAGGGCATGAGCGGTGGATCCATAATCATACATGGCTCAGCTGGCTATGAGCTAGGCAACTTCATGCGTGGTGGGGCCATAGAGGTGAGGGGCTCAGTAGGCCTCTTCCCAGGCATACACATGCAGGGAGGCGCCATCCTTGTGCGTGGGGATTGCGAGGGGAGGCCAGGCGCCTTCATGCGTGGTGGCAAGATTATAATTTGCGGCCACGTGCCCGCCATCCTACCTGGCTTCAATGTAATCCGCATTTCAAAGGGCGTGAAGTTCAAGGGCGAGAAGGTCCAGGGGCCATTCTACACGCTCATAGGGGACCTCACCGAAAATGGGGATGGCAGGCTCCACATAGCTAAGGAGCCAAATAAGCACCTAGCCTACCTAGAGGATCTAATAGGCCCCTAGTGGCCCTTTGCTGGTCTAGCTGGCCCATCGGGCAGCGGGGATAGGAATTGCCCATTCTCAGGGGCCAGGGAAACGCTTATGTGGCCTGCTAGCACCTACAGGCACGGTGCAGCCCATGTCAGTAGCCCCCTATCTGGCCACGCCCATGCCCGTCGTGAGGCGCATGTTGGAGCTAGCAAACGTAAAGCCAGGCGAGGTCGTCTACGACCTAGGATGTGGCGATGGCCGTATTGTCATAACAGCAGCTAAGGAGTTCGGTGCTTTTGGCGTAGGCATAGAGATTAGGAAGGACCTAGCCCTCAAGGCCATGAGGGCTGTTGAGGAAGCTGGCCTCTCAGATAGGGTGAAGATAATAAATGCTAACTTCTTTGATGTTGATGTAAGCGATGCAGATGTAGTTACGCTCTACCTGACCACATCTGCTAACATGAAGGTGAGGCCAAAGCTTGAGCGTGAGCTTAAGCCTGGCGCCAGGGTGGTCTCGCACGAGTACGAGGTGCCTGGCTGGACGCCCATCCTCGTGGATAAGTTCGTTGAGAATGAGCGCTACCGCTTCCTAACGCACAAGATAATCCTCTACAGGATGCCACAGCCATAGGCTGTGATGGAGGTCCCTTGTTGGGTCCAAGGGCTAAGTTAGGGGGCTAGGTGGTAGCTTAGTCAAAAATCACCCTTCTTCCTTTGGTGGCCAGCTCTCAGCGAAGAACTTGGGTATGGCAGATGAGTCCTTGGGGCCTACTAGCACCCTCCAACCACTTAGCTCCTCAAGCTCACCACTCAACCTCGCTGCTAGGCCAGGTATGACCACGTACCTGTGCTTCACACGCTCCTCAATACCAGATTCCTTTATGGCATCCGCTATGAGCTCTGCCGTTAGCTTACGGCCAGCTACTGCGCTCTGGACGCTCAGCCCCTCTGTATCAACCACTATCAGGTAGCAATCTAGCTTAGCTGCCTTTATATCGTTCTCAACCGTGAAGTACGTTAGGGCATAGTTGGTCGTTACGAGCACGGGCGACATCTCATCTGGCTGCCCGAAGGTGCGTAGGCCTGGCTCTACTGATACTGGCTTCCTTGGATCTGTGTATATGTTCTCACGCCATATCATTACTGGCAGCTGAACCCAGCCATCTAGGCTGTGCATTATGAGCAGGTCGGCAAACCTAGTTAAGAGCATGACTGCCATACAGGCCTCATTCCATGCCTTAAGCTCGTATGGTGCCTCCTTATCAAGCCAGGCAACGGCGGGCACGCCGAGGAGCGGGAAGCCAAGGAGCTCATCGCCCTGCTTGCAGGCAGCACGCCTTATCATGGTGAAGTTATTTAGCGTGTCAGAGAAGCCCTCTCCTGGGAAGGTACCTGGGTCAAGCACTAGGTCCTCAACGCCATAGGCCGTCAGCGTCTTAACCAGCGACCTAAGCAGGGCTATATCGCCTGGTGCGAAGACAGCTAGTGGGCACTTGTACCCCGTTGCTAGCTCAGCCATCTCACGCCAGTTCTCCTTCGTAGCAGCGTAGAGGAGGGGCCTACGCTCATAGACGGTTACAAGTGCATACTCAAGCACATCTGGGTTTAGGCAGCATAGGATAAGTGGCATGTCCGTTTCCTCAGCTACTACCTGAACTGCCTGCTTGAACTTCTCTGCATCACCAGATACACACCTCACGGCCACGCCATCTAGCTTTAGGAGGCGACCTATGTACTCATAGGCCATCTCCTGGATGCGCTTGACCCGCTCCCTGATGGCATCTGGCTCTAGCGTGTCCTCTACATCTATGGCTATTGGGGTTGGGTTGTGGTAGGTGAGCTCATGCCTGTACATGACGTACTTACCGCCTACCTTCACGGCCCTATCGCCAGAGCCTATCACGACCTCCTTCACGGGTGGCTTGAGCATCTCCCAGAGGGCCTGGTAGGCCTCCTTGTACTCTGGCTTAAGGAGCTCTGGGCACTCCTCAAGCCTTGCCTCACGGTTAGCTAGCTTAGTAGCAAAGGCCATACAGGTCTTCTCACCGCAGGCACCGCAGTTGGTCTTGGGGAGGTACTTGTATATCTCAATTGGGCTTATCTCCTTAGCTGCCCTTGACATGCTCATCCCTCCAGGCTAGTGCTAACCCAATTCGCTATATCAGCCCCCTTGGCCTTCCCACGGGACATCAGCGTATCTATGAACTTCTTCAGCGTCCTAGTCGTGGCTGGATGGCCAACCATGAGTAGGTCAACGCCAGCTAGGAGCAGTATTAGGCCCGTTAAGGTCTCCCAGAGTGGCCCCCTAAGCTCCCTTGGCCCCCACTCAGGCCCTAGCTCCTCCTCCTTCATCCAGGCCTCCCTCGCAGCCCAGGAGTTGCTTGCGGCAGCAAGCATGGGGTGCTGGAGCTCCTTATCGCCCATTAGGGCAGCTAGCCTAGCCCTCTCCATGATCGTGTATGAGTACTCTATGCCGTAGCCAAGGGCAGCAGTTGTAAGGTCCATTATTATTGATTCCCTTGGCACGAACTCATACAGCTTCCTGTTCAGCTCCCTAGCTAGGTTCAGGTCTATTGGCGTGAAGGCAAGTACTACGTGGTCAAACTTTGCTATTGCCTTGGCCGTGGGCTCAAGGGTGCCAGCATCAGCCATGTCAAGCGTAAGGGAGCTGAACATGAGCCTCTCGCCAGCAGCCATCTCGGCTATGTACTGGAATACCTCAGCATCCTTATGTGGGTCGCCAGTCCCACCGATTATGATGGGCACATCTACGGCCTGCAGCACCTCCTCAACCGTCTTAGCTGCCTCACGGGCTGGCTTATCCTCGCCAAGTGGGTCAGTGCTTATCAAGTGGATGGTTATCATATCGGCACCGAACTTCTCCACGTGCCTCTTGGCCCACTCAGCTGGGTCGTGTATTACATCCTTTATGTGGGCTTTATACGCCTTTGGGAGCGGGATCTTCGCATCAAATACATCCATGGATACAACTGGCCTATGTGGAGGTGGGCTCTCAAATAGGTAGAAGGGCGGGCAGGTCTCACCACCTATGACGACCACACGCCCCCTTGTGCCACCCTCTGAGCGAGTAGCGCCTAGCTTTACCTCAAGCACACGGCCAGGGTACGACATGACGGGCTCCTCAAAGCCCTCCGTGAGGAGCTCAACTGGCTTTGGCGGGGCTACCGTCGGTGGGGCAGCTGCTGGGACGGCGGGTAGGAACTCAAGGGCAAGCCTCTTAGCGTATATTTCCACGTCCTCAAGCTCTATGGCCTCAAACTTAGATAGGAGCTCCAGTATCTCTGGTAGGAACTGGGCTAAGAAGCTCTCAGCTGTCTCCCCCCTGCGCTCCTTCTCCTCGCCCATGCTACTCACCCCTCCTTGCCCTAAGGGGCCTTATTACTATCTTCTTTGCCCTTATCACTACGTCCTCAAGCTCTACCTCACCGAAGTTAGCTAGGATCTTGAGGATCTCAGATGTCTTAAGGACCGTAGGGCTCTCCTGTCCCATTACGCCTACCCCCTCTCAGGTGCCCTTATGGTGATCTTACTTATCGTTATGGTGGCCCCCTCAAGCTCAACACGGAGACCACCTAGTGCTGGCACGCCAGCTACAGCTGGGATTAGCTCCTCAGCCTCAACTGGCTTCTCCTCTGGTTTCTTCTCCTCAAGGAGCCCCTTCTCCTTCCAACGCTCAACAACTGGGTGCCCCTTCTCAATTAAGAACTTCTTGAGCTCCTCCATGTTTGAGACATCCTCCTCCGTAGCTATCTTATCCCTAACATCCTCTGGTATGAAGTCCCAGACACGCTCAAGGACCTCCTTAGGTGCCCAGACGACCCTATGCCAGCCCCCATCTGCCTGTAGGAACTTAGGCGAGCGCATGTACTCAAATGATATGCCATGGAAGCCATCTACCTGGCGGCCACCAGCAGTAGCATCTGCGACAGCCACGAAGGTAAGGCCATTTGGCGTCTCACCCCTAAAGCCCCTATGGACTATGCCAAAGCCATCTACCTCGGGCATGTAGAAGGCAGCTGCCTCAAAGCAGCCACAGGATGTATGTGGGTAGCCAAAGGCCGTGTAAAGCCAGACACGCTCTATGGCGCCGAGCGACTTCTCCTTAACGACCTTGTTCACGCCCTCGTACTCGCCCTTGACTGGGTCGAGGCACTCGCCCTTGGGTATGGGGAATATGGGTCCCTTCGGGTCCACCCTGGCGGCAGCCCTGGCATCGAACCAGCTTATGGCACCGCAGTTGGAGAACCTCTGGGGCGTTATCACGCAGACGTGAGTCGGTGCGAAGCTCTGGCATAGCGTGCAGCCGTAGAAGGTATCTACCTCATCGTCCTTCAGGCCCCTCGCACGGGCATCACGGGCCTCGTAGATACGCAGGGCCTCCTCATATAACTCCTTAACCTTCTCTGGATCGGTTATGAAGGTAACCTGTATCTTCTCTATGAAGGGGAGCTCGCTCTTGAATAGCCTTATCAATACCTTGCCTATGTACTCAAAGCTGTTTAGGCCCTTCTGGTAGGACCTCTTGCTGAGGCGTAGCCAGATATCGTACCGCTGGTTCAAGTGCATGAAGCCCTGGATGTAGTTGCAGAACTCATGTATTCGCCTCTCTATAACGCCCTCAAGCTCCTCCTCAACCTCCTTGCCAGCGACCTCCACCAGGATGCCAAGCGGGTGGTAGCGGGTGCCCTCTGGTAGGTCCTTTATATCGGGGCCTATGATCTCTATCTTGCCATCTTCTACCTCCTCCATCTTCCTAGCCCTAACGAGCTCAAACTTGTATGGGCACTTCGGCCCACCGAACTCAACATATAGATCCTGGCGCCTTATGCGCTCGCCCTCGTATATTACACCTACATCCACAGGGATGTCCTCAAACATCTTTGATGACATCTCCCTTCCTCACCTCCCGCCCAGGCTGTCCATGAGGGCCTTAAGGTTTTTCTCATGCTCTTCTGGCGGTGTGTTTGGGAACGACCAGGTGGCGTGGGGCTGGTAGTAAGGATCTAAGCACACGACCTTTAGGTGTGGGGCGAAGTCCTTTAGGTTGGCCATGAGCACCCAGCCCATGTAGTACGGTAGGCCAGCTATCAGCACAAGGTCGTACTGGCCCTGCCCATCTAGCCCCTCCCAGCTTGGGTCGGCTAGCCTCTGGCCGATATCCACGGCTAGCATGATGGCGTCTGGCTCAAGGCCACGCTCTACAAGGGCCTTCCTAGTGTGGGCAGTTGCTACAACTGGTATCTTGGCCTTCTTAGCTATCTCAACTAGCAGGTCTATGAGCTTCGTGCCACTTGAGAGCTCAAGCTCAGCTGCCTCATGCCCTATGACCATTATTGGCCTCTTAGCCCTCTTCAGCAGGGCAGCAACAACAGCAGGCTTCCTTATCACATTTGCCCTCTCCGTGCCAGGTACCTCGGCCCTCTGCCAGGGCACCACAGCCATCAATGACACCCAAGGTGCCAGTGAGAGGTGCTATAAGACTTTTTCACCACAGGCAACCCTACCTTACTACCTCAGCAGCGACCTTTATGGCCTAGCCCTGCCGAGGCCGCCTCAGGGGTCTATTGGAGGGAGCGAGGGCAGCTTAGGTTACCTAGTGCGCCTGCGTAGGTGCCTTGCCACGAGTGGGTGGGCTGAAACGAGGCTTATCACCTTCTCAACTTGCTTAGTGGCCATGCCAAGGTAGCCCTCTGGCCTGAGTAGGCCCTTAAGCTCATCTGGCCCTATAAGTGCCCTTACGGCTTCATCCTCAAGCACGACCTCCGCAAATGGCCTACCGCTCCTCATGGCCCTTAGGGCCAGGGACCTAACGAGCCTGTATGCCTCATCACGGGCCATGCCACGCCTGGTCAGCTCAAGCATGAGGGCCTCCGACATTATCAGGCCCTTAGTGAGGGCTAAGTTCTCCTTCATCCTATCGGGCCTTATTTCTAGGCCAGAGAGGACCTTTATCATAAGGTAAATCATGTAGTCAGTTAGTATGAGGGCCTCTGGCACGATGAAGCGCTCAGCTGAGGATTGTGTTAGATCCCTCTCATGCCAGGTAGGCACGTTCTCAAGTGCAGGCACCACTAGGCCCCTGACTACCTTAGCGAGGCCACAGATGCGCTCGCAGGTAATAGGGTTCCTCTTATGTGGCATGGTAGAAGAGCCCACCTGCGCCCTCTCATCAAATGGCTCAGCTAGCTCCCCTATCTCCGTCCTCTGGAGCTCCCTTACCTCAGTAGCCATGTTATCTAGGGTTGAGGCTAGGATGGCCAAGAGGCATATCAGCTCAGCTAGCCTATCCCGCTGTACTATCTGCGTGGATATCTCAGCTGCCCTTAGGCCTAGGATTGACATCACGAGCTCCTGTAGCTCTAAGGCCCTAGGCCCCAGGCCAGCCATGGTGCCTACTGCGCCACTCATCTTCCCGACTAGGACACGCTCCTCACACTCCTCAAGGCGCTTGAGGTGCCTTAGGAGCTCCGCAGCCCAGACAGCTAGCTTAAAGCCAAGGGTTATTGGGAGGGCGTGCTGTCCATGCGTCCTGCCTACCATGATGGTCCCCTTGTGCTCCTCGGCAAGCCTAGCCACGAGGGCCGTGAGTTCCGCTAGGCGGTCCTTGAGTATGGCTAGGGCCTCCTTCAGCTGGAGCGCAAGGGCAGTATCAAGTATATCAGAGCTAGTGGCCCCAAGGTGGACGTAGCGGCCACTTGGCCCACAGGCCTCAGCTAGCGCACGGACCACGGCCATGGTTTCGTGCTTTATCTCAGCCTCAATCTCCTTTACACGCTCAAGCTTAACTACGCCAGAGGTAGCTACCTCCCAAATGCGTTCTGCATCCTCACGTGGTATGTTGCCTAGCTCTGCATGGGCCTTCGCTAGGGCTGCCTCAACTAAGAGCATCTTCCTGAGCCTGCTTTCCTCCTCAAATATCCTTACCATCTCAGGCATACCGTATCGGCCAGTATCTATGGGCAGGACTGGCAAGGCGAGCACCAGGCCCCCTTCATGCACATGGCTAATTAGGGTTCCGATCAAGGGCGGGGATAGGCCAAGCCCACCGTGTGGTCAGGGTAGCGGAGCTCCTCATGGCCCTAGGGGCTCAGCGCTTTGACCCCTCATCACGCCAGCTCCTTCCTCATGCGATAAGATATAAATACCTTGGCATAGGTTAAGTGCCCCTGAGCAGCCATGATAAGGCTGAGCTACTTCCACCATGTAAGTAGGGGGCCTAACCCACCAGAGGTAGTAAATGTAGTGATAGAAATACCAATGGGCTCAAGGAACAAATATGAGATTGATCGTGAAACTGGCATCCTAAGGCTAGATAGGGTCCTCCACTCCCCATTCCACTATCCAACTGACTACGGCTTCATACCACAGACGCTATGTGAGGATGGCGATGCCCTTGATGCCCTCGTCATGACGCACCACCCCGTCTTCCCATTCTGCGTTGTAGAGGCCAGGCCGATTGGCGTCCTGAAGATGCGTGATGAAAAGGGGATGGATGAGAAAGTGCTATGCGTGCCAACTGGCGATCCTAGGTTCAAGAGGATAAAGGACATAGAGCACCTACCTGAGCACTGGCTAGTTGAGATAGCCCACTTCTTTGAGCGGTACAAGGAGCTTGAAGAGGGCAAGTTCACGCAGATCCTAGGCTGGGGCAATGCTGAGGAGGCCAAGCAGGTCATATTAGAGGCCATGAGGCTATACGATGAGCGATTTAGAAAGAGAAAGGCTTAAATAATACGCCTTCTGGCCATGTTGGGGGCATAAAGTAAGGTTGGTTGGTGTTCCCTCAGACAGTGCGAAAAGCTTAAGAGGGGGGTCTGGCTCCAGGGGAGAGCGAGCAGAAATGCTATCCCCAGATGACCTATTCGTGCTGGTGAAGGCCTTTTTTGACGAGAAGGGCTTAGTTAGGCAGCACCTGGATTCCTACAACGAGTTCATTGACCACGGCCTACAGGAGGTCATAGATAGCATAGGTGAGGTAGAGGTACCATCGCCAGAGGGGCCATATAAGATAGTATTTGGCAAGGTAAGGGTTGGTGCACCACGTGTAAAGGATATCCACGTTGGTGAGAAATCCCTCTATCCACGTGAGGCTAGGATAAGGAACCTCACTTATGCAGCACCCATCTTCCTAGAGATGAAGAAGGTACAGGGTAGCCGTGAGTACGAGGCAGAGGAAGTCCCGATAGGCGATATACCAGTTATGCTTAGGTCTAAGATCTGCCGATTAAGCCAGATGCCAGTTGAGGAGCAGATAGCCGTGGGCGAGGACCCAGATGATCCAGGTGGCTACTTCATAATAAATGGCTCTGAGCGAGTTATAGTTTCGCTTGAGGACCTAGCACCAAATCGCATTCTAGTTGATATTGATACCCGTAGGGTTAAGCCTACGTACAGGGCCAAGATCCTAAGTGCAACCCTTGGCTTTAGGTCCCGTGTTGAGGTAACGCTCAAGCCAGATGGCGTGATATACGTTAGCATGCCAAGGGTCCCATCTCAGATACCATTCCCAATACTAATGAAGGCCCTTGGCGTAGAGAGGGATAAGGATATAGCAGAGCTCGTCTCAGCTGATGAGGAGATAATAGAGCAGCTTGATCCAAGCTTTGAGGCTTGTATAGGCGTGTTCACCACGGATGAGGCCCTGCTTTACATAGGCAACCGTGTTGCACATGGCCAGACGATTGAGTATAGGCGTGAGAAGGCCAAGCAGGTCCTAGATCGCTACTTGTTCCCACACCTAGGCCACAGGCCAGAGGACCGACTTAAGAAGGCAGTCCTCCTAGCTGAGATGGCTAGGCGTGTAATAGAGCTTAAGCTAGGGCGTAGGAAGCCAGATGATAAGGATCACATGAAGAACAAGCGCCTTAAGCTAGCTGGCCCACTCCTAGCAGATATATTCGCTAGGGCCTTTAGGAACCTATGCCGTGACATCCGCTACCAGCTCCAGAGGTTAAGGCACAAGAAGTACATCAAGCTGGAGGCTGCAGTTAGGGAAGGCATAATAACTGAGAAGCTACAGCATGCCCTTGCAACTGGGAACTGGGGTAGGGGGAGGGTAGGCGTTACCCAGCTGCTGGATAGGACGAATGTCATATCTATGTTTAGCCACCTAAGGCGTGTCCAATCACCGCTAAGCCGTAGCCAGCCTAACTTTGAGGCAAGGGACCTACACTCAACCCAGTGGGGCCGTCTGTGCCCAAATGAAACGCCTGAGGGCTCTAACTGTGGCCTAGTTAAGAACCTAGCCCTAATGGCCTACCTATCCGTTGGGACGGATTCAAGGCACGTTGAGGAAGTGCTCTACGAGCTCGGCGTCGTGCCTAGGGAGATGGCCCCCTGGGAGCTCAGGCTCAAGGGCGCTATAGTCTTCCTAGAAGGCTTCCCAATAGGCTACCATGAAGATCCAGCTAGGCTGGTTGAGGAGTTCAGGGCCCTAAGGCGTGCTGGCAAGATAAGCCCAGAGGCGAACATAGCCTACTACGAGGGGGTAGGCTCAAACCCAGAGGTATACGTGAACTGCGATGCTGGCCGTATTAGGAGGCCCCTCATAGTCGTTGAGAACGGGAAGCCCAAGCTAACCAAGGAGCACATAGAGGCCGTCCGCAGGGGGGAGCTGAAGTTTGATGACTTAGTTAAGATGGGCGTTATAGAGTACCTAGATGCTGAGGAAGAGGAGAACGCATACATAGCCCTTAGGCCAGAGGACGTAACGCCAGAGCACACGCACCTTGAGATAGCCCCCTACGCCATACTAGGCATTTGCGCTGGCATAATACCCTTTGCAGAGTACAACCAATCACCAAGGAACTCATATGAGGCAGCTATGGCCAAGCAGGCCCTTGGCTTCTACGCCAGCAACTACATGTTCAGGGTTGATACAAGGGCTCACCTGCTCCACTACCCACAGAAGCCCCTTGTTACAACGAAGATAATGGAGGTAATAGGCTATAACAAGAGGCCTGCTGGCCAGAACTGCGTTGTAGCTGTGCTCTGCTTCGGTGGCTACAACATGGAGGACGCCCTTGTCTTCAATAAGGCATCAATAGATAGGGGCCTAGCTCGCTCAACGCTCTTCAAGCTCTATGAGGCCGAGAGGCGTACGTACCCAGGTGGCCTAAGGGATGAGTTTAAGAAGCCAAGCCCGACCACCAGGGGCTTCAAGGGCGAGAAGTACTACGCTGGCATAGAGGCAGATGGCATAGTAAGGCTTGAGCAGAAGCTAGAGGAGAAGGATGTGCTTGTGGCCCGCCTAAGCCCACCGAGGTTCATGGAGGAGTACGGGGCTAGGATGCCCATGGGGGGTGGTGTTGAGATGCACGATACATCAATAGCCCTTAAGCCATCTGAGAAAGGCATAGTTGATGAAGTATTCATAACCGAGGACATGGAGGGCAACCGCTTAGTAAAAATACGTGTTAGGGACAATAGGATACCTGAGATCGGCGATAAGTTCGCATCAAGGCATGGCCAGAAGGGCGTTATAGGTGCTATCTACCCACCAGAGGACATGCCATTCACAGAGGATGGCATAGTCCCAGATATAATAATCAACCCACATGCCATACCAAGTAGGATGACGGTGGGCCAGTTCCTAGAGTCCATGGCTGGCAAGGTAGCTGCCATGAGGGGCCACCCAATAGATGGAACGCCATTCGTGGGCGTGAAGCCAGAGGAGATAAAGCGCATGTTAATTGAGGCTGGCTTCAGCTACACTGGCCGTGAGGTCATGTACGATGGCATGACGGGTGAGAAGTTCGTTGCAGATATCTTCATAGGGGTCGTTTACTACCAGAAGCTACACCACATGGTAGCAGATAAGATCCACGCAAGGGCTCGTGGTAGGGTCCAGATCCTAACTAGGCAGCCCACGGAGGGTAGGGCACGTGGTGGTGGGCTTAGGTTCGGTGAGATGGAGCGAGATTGCCTCATAGGGCATGGAGCTGCCATGCTCCTAAAGGATAGGCTGCTTGATGAATCAGATCGCTACGTAATGTACGTATGTAATCGCTGTGGCTTCATAGCCTACTACGATGCAAGGCAGCACAAGTTTGTATGTCGCCTCTGTGGTGATAAGGCTGATATACAGCCAGTAGTAGTTTCCTATGCCTTCAAGCTCCTGCTCCAGGAGCTCATGAGCTTGTGTATAGCACCTAGGTTGAGGCTATCGGAGGGGGTGTGAGCATGGCTGAGACGCCATTTAGGGTACTGCCTGGCTCCGTGAAGACCATAAAGGCCATAGAGTTCGGTGTCCTCTCACCAGATGAGATAAGGAAGATGTCCGTAGTTGAGGTGCAGACGCCAGATACATACGATGAGTCAGGTGAGCCAATAGTCGGTGGCCTTATGGATGGTCGCTTGGGCACGCTTGAGCCTGGCCAGAGGTGCCGTACCTGTGGCAACAAGGACCCATTCTGCCCAGGCCACTTCGGCCACATAGAGCTAGCCGTGCCCGTCATTCACGTTGAGTTCGTGAAGATAATCCACGATCTGCTTAGGGCTACTTGCCGAAACTGTGGTCGCCTTAGGATACCTACTGAAGAGGAAGTAAAGCGACTGCGTGCTGAGAAAAAGAAGAAGGCTGGCCCAGAGCCCATTACGATTGAGAAGCTGAAGAGGCTAAAGGAGCGCCTTAAGAAGCTCCTAGGTGATGTACCAGATAGCTTCTACAGGCGTGTCATAAAGGAGGCCATGAAGAACAAGACCTGCCCACACTGTGGCCATGAGAACTATAAGATAGAGCTCATAAAGCCTACTACCTTCAATGAGCATACTGAGGCTGGCGTTCAATTCCTAACGCCAGAGGCGGTTAGGCAGAGGCTTGAGCGCATACCAGATGAGGACCTAGAGCTAATTGGCTTTAACCCAAAGGCATTTAGGCCTGAGTGGGCTGTCCTAACCGTCCTCCCCGTCCCACCAGTTTACGTTAGGCCAGCTATCACGCTTGAAACGGGAATAAGATCTGAGGACGACCTAACGCATAAGCTAGTTGATATCCTACGCATAAATCAGAGGCTGAAGGAGGACATGGCAAATGGAGCCCCACCGCTCATCCTTCAGGACCTCTCCGAGCTACTGGCCTACCACGTATCTACGTATTTCAACAATGAGATAGCTGGCGTCCCACCTGCTAAGCACAGGTCGGGCCGTGTGCTCAAGACGCTCGTCCAGAGGCTGAAGGGCAAGGTTGGTCGCTTCAGGGGCCACCTAACTGGCAAGAGGGTTAACTTCTCAGCTAGGACGGTCATATCACCTGATCCCTACATAGATATAAATGAGGTCGGCGTGCCTGAGGAAGTAGCTAAGAAGCTAACGGTCCCCGAGCGTGTAACGCTGTGGAACCTTGAGCAGATGAAGGAGCTAGTTAGGAATGGGCCAGAGAAGTACCCTGGCGCTGTGTACGTAATCAGCCCAAAGGGCGTGAGGCATAGGCTTGAGTTCGTGAAGAACAGGGATGAGCTAGCTGAGCAGCTAGGGCCAGGGTGGATTGTGGAGAGGCACCTAATGGATGGCGATATAGTGTTGTTCAACCGCCAGCCATCGCTCCACCGCATGTCAATAATGGCCCATAGGGTCCGTGTCCTACCCTACAAGACATTTAGGCTCCACCTATGCGTCTGTCCACCCTACAACGCTGACTTTGATGGAGATGAGATGAACCTGCACGTCCCACAGAGCGAGGAGGCTAGGGCAGAGGCAAGGCTGCTACTACAGGTCCAGGACCACATACTATCGCCAAGGTTCGGTGGGCCAATAATAGGTGCCATAAGGGACTTCCTCTCCATGGCCTACTTACTTACCCGCAAGTCCACATACCTAACTAAGGAGGAGGTCTGCAGGCTACTAGTTGCTGCAGGCTACGATGGCCCCCTCCCAGAGCCAGATGTAAAGGAGCCCGTGGAGCTCTGGTCGGGCAAGCGCATATTCAGCATATTCCTGCCAAAGGACTTCAATTACACCTTCAAGGCTAAGATATGCCGCTCGTGTAAGAAGTGCTTGAAGGAGAAGTGCCCATATGATGCCTATGTGGTGATAAAGAATGGCGAACTGATCTGCGGTGCTATAGATAAGAACGCCATAGGTACTGAGCAGAGCGAGGGCCTCTTACATAGGCTCGTTAAGGACTACGGGACTGGGTTCGCTCGTGATTTCCTGAACAGGCTATGCCGTATGCTTAACGTCTTCGGCACCATGAAGGGCTTTACGTACGGCTACGATGAGCTAAAGCTGCCAGAGAGGGCAATTGAGGAGATAAGGGAGATCCTAGGTAAGGCTGAGAAGGACGTAAATAAGTTCATAGAGGAGTTCAAGGCTGGGACTCTAGAGCCAGTACCAGGGAAATCGCTTGAGGAGAGCCTTGAGGACCGCATTATGAGCAAGCTCGCTAATGCCAGGAAGGAAGCTGGTGATGTAGCTATCAAGTACTTTGACATGGATAATGCTGGCATGATAATGACTAGGACGGGCGCTAGGGGCAACCCACTTAACATAACCCAGCTCTCCGCCCTCCTTGGCCAGCAATCCGTGAGGGGCCGTAGGATCAAGCGTGGCTACACAAACCGCACGCTACCCCACTTCAAGCCAGGTGATGTATCACCTAAGGCACGTGGCTTCGTCTACTCCTGCTTCAGGGATGGCCTAGACCCAGTTGAATTCTTCTTCCACGCTATGGGTGGCCGTGATGGTCTAGTTGATACCGCCGTTAGGACGCAGCAGAGTGGCTACATGCAGCGTAGGCTCATCCACGCCCTTGAGCACCTTAAGGTCGAGTACGATGGCACAGTTAGGACGCCAACTGGCCGCATAGTCCAGTTCCGCTACGGTGAGGATGGCGTTGATCCAGCTAAGAGCGACCACGGGAGGGCCGTTAACGTAGCTAGGCTCATAGAGCAGGTGAGGCTTGAGCTAGGCGTTGGGGAGCCAGCCCCAGAGAGCTACATAGAGGAGTGCCTAAAGGAAGTAGCCCCAGAGCTAACGCCTGCCCTCGTTGAGGAGCTAAGGCGTAAGCTGAGGGCCTCTGGCTTGAGCAGGGAAGGCGTTGATAGGGCCATAGAGCTAGCTGTCGTACGCTACAAGAGGGCTCTTGTAGAGCCAGGTGAGGCAGTTGGCGTGGTAGCTGCTCAATCCATAGGCGAGCCAGGCACCCAGATGACGCTAAGGACGTTCCACTACGCTGGTGTAAGGGAGATGAACGTAACGCTTGGCCTACCAAGGCTAATAGAGATAGTAGATGCACGCCGTAGGCCATCAACGCCGATAATGGAGATAAGGCTTGATGATGAGCACAAGAAGTCAAAGGAGAGGGCCAGGGAGGTCGCTGCTAGGATAGTCCACACGACCATAAAGACGGTTGCTAGGTCCATAAACAAGTACGCTGAGGCTGGCCGTGAGGGCATCGTGATAGAGCTAGATGAGGATATGATGGCAGATAGGGAGGTTAGCCTTGAGGAGGTAATTGAGGCGCTGAGGGCCAACCTGAAGTGCGAGATGGAAGTTGAAGATGGTAAGATATACATCTGGCCTAGAGATGATAAGGAGAGGGCCCGTGTTGTAAAGAAGCTCCTTGAGAAGCCAGCTTCAATTCACATAAAGGGCGTGCCTGGCATAACCAGGGTAATAGTTGATCACGATAAGGCTGCTGACGAGTGGTTCATAAAGACGGAGGGCTCTAACTTACGTGGCGTCCTTGAGGTTGAAGGTGTAGATCCAACTAGGGTCAGCACGAACGATATACATGAGATAGCAAGCGTTCTGGGCATTGAGGCTGCTAGGAACGCCATAATAAAGGAGGCAAGGGGCGTCCTAGTAGAACAGGGCCTAGATGTTGATATAAGGCACATAATGCTCGTAGCCGACATAATGACCAATACTGGCGTCATAAGGCAGATAGGGCGCCACGGCGTGGCTGGTGAGAAGGCAAGCGTCCTGGCTAGGGCTGCCTTTGAGACGCCCATGGCCAACATAGTTGATGCAGCCGTTAGGGGCGAGGTAGATCCACTTAAGGGCGTAACTGAGAACATACTAATAGGCCAGCCGATCCCAGTTGGGACTGGGGCGGTAACGCTGTACATGGACCTAAGGGCCATGAGGAGGGAGAGCTGATGTCCATGGCAGAGCTTGCCAAGGCCATAAACATGGCCGTGAGGACTGGCAAGGTGCTGCTTGGCTCAAGGAGCACGATAAAAGCTGCTAAGCTCGGCAAGGCCAAGCTAATCGTGGTGGCTGAGAACTGCCCAGCCCACATAAGGTCGGATATAGAGTACTACGCCCGACTATCTGGCATACCCGTTGTTGAGTTCAAGGGCTCAAGCTGGGACCTAGGCCAGGTATGTGGCAAGCCATTTATGGTAGCTGCCCTAGCCATAAGGGACCCAGGCCTATCCAAGATAATGGAACTCGCTGGGCTTGAGGGAGAGGAGGTGGAGTAGCGTGGCTGGGAGGCCGAGGGTTAGGCTAACCGCAAAGGAGATGGGCCTAATAGCCCTGTTTCAAGCAGCTACAGGTGCCAGCGTAGAGGACTGCATAGTAGATGATAAGAACAATAGGATAATCTTCGTTGTCAAGAAGGGGGATGTGGGCCTAGCCGTTGGGCGAGGTGGCCATAAGATAAAGCTGCTTGAGAAGGTCATGAGGAGGAGGCTTGAGGTCGTAGAGTACCGCGATGACCTAAGGGAGTTCCTAATCGGTGCCCTTAGGCCAGTTAAGGTCCATGGGATAAGGCTGACCGAGCGACCAGATGGCAGGAAGATAGTCGTCATAAACGTAGATCCAAGGGATAAGGCAAGGGCCATAGGCAAGAATGGTCGGAATGCTGAGAAGCTCCGCCTCCTCGCTAAGAGGTACTTTGATGTAGATAACGTAATCATAGTATAGTTTGATGGCCATCGTCCTCCTGAAGTCATCCGCTCTCCCAACGCCATACAGGCAGGGGAGGCGTATGACTTTTCAACAGGGCGTTAAGAAGGGTTCAAGGCGTACTAGGAGCACAAAGCCCCATGCCACTCTGGCCGTAAACCAGAATGGGCTTACCTGAACGCGAGGCTTTTCCAACAGCTGACGGCTCTCATGTGAGGCGTGCCCAGATTGGGGGCCAGTAGGCCAGCCTCCGTGGTCCTCAGGCCTATCGGTGTAGTGCGCTCGCCCTATAGGACACGCACTGAGGCGCCCAGGCAGGGCTGGTTTAGGCCAGAGGTGCTCAGCAGGGTGGAGGTGTTCTCTCCCTACGTGAAGGCGCTCAAGGACCTAGAGGGCTTCTCGCACCTCATAATCATCTACTACTGCCACCTCGCCCGCCCCTGGCAGCCGCTCATAACCACGCCCTGGGACACGCGCCTCCACGGCCTATTCGCCACCAGGTCGCCCGACAGGCCCAACCCGCTCGGCCTCTGCGTGGTAGAGCTCGTGGAACTCCAGGGCAACGTGCTGGTCGTGAGGGGCCTGGACGCGCTTGATGGCTCGCCCGTTCTGGATATTAAGCCCTACCTGCCCACGGTAGATGCCTTTCCGAACGCCAGCATGGGCTGGTTAGAGGGCAGGATGCCCCTCAGATAGGTGGGGGAGGACTTGAATAGTTGGATGGATAATTCATCCAACTGAAGTGGCTGGCGCTGGGAAGCCAAGGGTGAGCTGACGGCCAAGGAGATGGGCCTCATAGCTTTGTTCCAGGCTGCCACGGGCGTGAGCGTGGAGGATTGCATAATAGACGATAAGAACGACAGAATAGTATTTGTGGTAAAGAAAGGGGATGTTGGCCTCGCCGTTGGGAGGGGAGGGAGGAGATGAGTACCTCGCTAAGAGGTACTTTGATGTAGATAACGCCATCATAGTCTAAGTGCTAAGGCAGGCCCTAACCCCCAGCGGGTAGGCTAGTGGCCCCTCGCCCGACAATCTTTTAAGAGCAGGGGCGAAGTGAGTGGGAGCATGAAGCTGTACTTGAGGTGGCCATTCATAGGCTTGCTCGCCATCCTAAGCGTAGCCCTCGTGGCTATATCCATGATCACGGAAGTTAAGTTCGCTGGCGAGGAAGTAAGGGAGTACACCGTCCCAGCCTACAAGTTGGATTTCATAGTTGAGGAGCCATTTAGCGGTATAGTAAGGGTCAGTGGCCATATCCCAGAGGGGGTTAAGGTCTATGTCCTTACCTACAGGCAGTACTGGACCTACGAGAGGACGGGTGAGCTGCCTAGCGACTACCTGACTAGCGAGGAAGACGAGATCATAGTAAGGGACCCAAGCTACGTGCTCATACAGAACCCAAAGCCCGAGGAAGCTCACATCCAACTATGTTTTGAGGTGTACGAGGAGCACAAGCCCTACGCCCTGCTGGCTATCCCATCCTTCTTCCTGACCGTAATCGTCTCAGCCCTAGCCCTAATGAGGCTATTCTGGATGGGGGAGGCCAGGGGGCCTTAGGCTACTGGCCAGGCCTTACTTCTTCATCACGTACCAACAGGCCACGTACCTCTCTGGCTTTACCTCAACTAGCGGTGGCTCCTCCTTACAGCACTTCTCCCTTAGCTCAGGGTGCTCATCAAGGACAACGCACCTTGGGTGGAATCGGCAGCCAGATGGGACGAAGACGGCACTTGGTACCTCGCCCTTAATCGGCACCTTCCTAAGCCTAGCACGGTTTGATGGATCTGGCTCAGGTATGGCAGATATGAGGGCCTCCGTGTACGGGTGTAGTGGGTTATCTATCACGTCATCTGCATTCCCTATCTCAACTATCTTGCCCAAGTACATTATGGCTATCCTATCGCATAGGTACCTAGCTACAGCTAGGTCGTGTGTTATGAATAGGTAGGTTAGCCCAAACCTATCCCTAAGGCTCATCATCAGCTTTAGGAGCTCTGCCCTAAGGGATACATCTATCATGCTAACTGGCTCATCTGCCACCACGAACTTAGCACCAAGTATAAGTGCCCTCGCTATGGCTACCCTTTGCCTCTGGCCACCTGATAGCATGTGTGGGTATCGCCCAATGAACTCCTCAGGTGGGACTAGCCTAACGTCCTCAAGGGCCTTTAGGACGGCTTCCTTCCTCTCCTCAGGGCTGCCTATGCCGTGGACCAGCAGTGGCTCCTCTAGAATATCACCTACACGCATCCTCGGGTTTAGGGCACCATATGGGTCCTGGAATATCATCTGTATCTCACGCCTAAGGGGCTTGAGCCACTTACGTGGGATAGAAGCAATATCCACGTAGCCATCGTAGACCCGTATCCTACCGCCTGATATGTCCTCAAGGGCAGCAAGTATCTCCTTGCTTGGCTTGTACAGGATGGTGCCCGCAGTTGGGTCGTAGAGCCTCGTTATTACCTTGCCAGTAGTCGTCTTCCCACAGCCAGATTCACCTGCTAGGCCAAATATCTCCTTTGGCTTTACATCAAAGCTAACGCCATCAACTGCCTTTACGGACCTAGGTGGCTTGCCAGTTAGGAACTCAATTATCCCCCTTCTCAGGAAGAAGTACTTAACTAAGTTCCTCACGTACATTATACGGCCTGGCTTTGCACTTATTATCTCCTCTATGGCCTCGGGGCCTAGGGCAGCAGCCTTCTCACGGCCCATACCCATCACCCATATAGCCAGCAAGCTACCTCGTGGTCTGGCCCTATTTTAACTATTGGTGGCTCCTCCTTCTTACAGATGTCCATGGCCTCCTTGCACCTTGGGTGGAATCGGCAGCCAGATGGTGGGTTCGCTAGGTCGGGCGGTAGGCCAGGTATCCACGTTATCTCAACACGCTTGGTCAGCCTCGGCACGCTACTTATGAGACCCCTCGTGTATGGGTGGGCTGGCTCAAGGAATATCTTCTCAGATGGGGCCTTCTCAACTATCTTGCCTGCGTACATTATGGCTATGTCATCTGCTAGCTCAGCTATAACGCCTAGGTCGTGCGTTATTATTATGATGCTCATCTTGAACTTCTCCTGGAGCTGCTTTAGGAGGTTAAGTATCTGTGCTTGAACGACCACATCAAGGGCTGTCGTAGGCTCATCGCAGATTATGAGGTCTGGGTTTAGGGCTAGGGCCATAGCTATGAAGGCCCTCTGCTTCATGCCACCGCTGAGCTCATGTGGGTAGCGCTTTACGATGTCTGGCTCAAGGCCAACCATCTTCAGGAGCTCCTTAGCCCTCTCAAGGGCCTCGTGCTTCGTCATGCCAGCGTGGTAGGTCAGTACCTCGCAGATCTGCTTGCCTATGGTGTAAACGGGGTTGAGGGCATTCATGGCCCCCTGGAATACCATGCTTATCCGCTTCCACCTGACCTTACGCCTGACCTCCTCCTCGCTCATCTTAACGATATCCGTCTTCCCATCTAGCAGTATCTGGCCACCGACTATCCTACCTGGTGGTGGGACGAGCTTTATGATGGAGTAGGCCGTTGTGCTCTTTCCACAGCCAGATTCACCTGCTAGGCCAAAGGTCTTGCCCTTCTCAACCTTAAAGCTCACACCATCTACTGCCTTAACGACCCCCCTGAACGTGAAGAAGTACGTCCTTAGGTTCCTGACATCAAGCAGCACCATCGCCATCACCTCTTCAGCATCGGGTTTAGTATCTTATCAAGGGCGTAGCCTATCAGCACGAAGGATAGGCCAGTCAGGCATATCATGAAGCCTGGCGGTAGTATCCACCACCACATCTTGCTATACCCATGTGCATCACCAAGTATCCTGCCCCACGTTGGCTCTGATATTATCTCACCGCCCATGAGGAAGCTTATGCCTGCCTCAGTTAGTATGACGCCTGGTACAGTCATGGCCATGAGGGCAAATGTGTACGGTAGCACCTGGTTAGCTATGTACTTGGTCAGTATCCTCCAGCCACTAGCCCCTATGGCCCTTGCAGCTTCTACGTATGGCTCCTCCTTTATCTGTAGGGCCATGCTTCGGACCGTCTTAACAGGGCCAGTCCAGTAGAATAAGGCCATCATTAGGGCTAGGTTCCAAACGCTGGGCTTGAAGATAGCTGCCATGAGTATTAGTATGGGCAGGACGGGTATGCTAGCTACTACCTCGTAGATCCTCTGGAGTATCTCGTCCTTTATACCACCTAGGTAGGCGCTCACGGTACCGTAGAACACGCCAACAACCGTGCTCACTACTGAGCCTATTAGGCCAACTATAAGGGCAAGCCTTGAGCCCCACACGATGCCTACCCATAGGTCCCTACCACGTATATCGGTGCCCAGGAGGCCGTAGACCTTGCCAGCTGCTATTACCCTCATGCCATCAAACCTATCCCCTGGGTTGTACATCTTGACCGTTATGATGAATTTGTAGGTGCCGTGGAGCAGTGGTGTATCGCCAAATATCATGCCTGGCCCTGCCTCACGGAAGACTATATCCATTTCATCAATAACCATGCCTATGGCCTTGATCATGTTCTCCTCGGTTTCGTACTTCTCAGCAAAGCGCCAGGTAGCCCCCTTTGATAGTGGATCAAACCTAGCTTCCTTCGTGCCAGTAACACTTATTGATATGCAGTTGGTATCCCTGAAGCGCTCTGAGAGCTTATAATTGCATGTTATTGTTATTTCCTTCTCATCTGGCCTCACTATCTTTATGCGTATCAGAGGCGCTTTCTCACCCCTGGTTATGCCAAGCACTCTGAACATCAGGTCCTTAGGTGGCTCATCGTAGTAGAAGTCGTACTTGAACACCCACCTGTACACCCTAGCCCCCCATGGGGGTGGCTCCTGCCAGTGGTCCTCCTCAACTGGGTCCGTCATTATGATGTGGCCAGGTAGGTTCTTGCCCATCAGCCAGGCTGCCCAGGTCGGTGGGACGCCCTCTGGGTTCTCAACCCAATACTCATCGTTCAGCCAGTTCTCGTAGGCCTCGGTTGGGGCGAGGAGTGGGGCACCAATGGCCATGAAGGCTAGGCCAAAGAGCAGGATTAAGCCAGCTATGCCGCTCTTATACCTAAAGAACTCCTCCCAGAACTCCTTAAAGCCCAAGCTCCCACCTCACGTCCCCTTGACGGCAATGCCTACCTTCACCCTTGGGTCAAGTAGGCCGTAGATCAAGTCAATTACTATGAGCGTAAGCAACCATATTAGCGTTGTTACGTACATCCAGCCAAGCAGGACGGGGAAGTCCATGTTTGCTATGGCCATCCATGCCAAGTTGCCCATGCCAGGCCAGTTGAATACCGTCTCAGAGATCATTGCACCACCTAGCGAGCCGACCACGCTTAGTATAACTGACGTGGCTATGGCTGGGCTTGAGGCCCTGAGGACGTGGCCATATAGGACCTTTCTCTCAGGCAGCCCCTTTGCCCTAGCAGCCATCACGAAGTCCTGCTGTAGGGTCCCAAGCACGATGTTCCTAGTGGCATAGGCCCAGCCACCGAAGGAAACTAGGACCAGCGTTGTTACTGGTAGCGTTAGGTGCCAGAGGAAGTCCAGGAACCTGAGGAATGGATCTGGCGGGACCTCAGGTGATAGTATGCCACCAGATGGGAACAGGCCCTCGTATGGGTTAAATGGGTTTGGTATGTAGTACGAGAACACCATTATCATTAGCATGCCAGTCCACCACATCGGTAGGCTGTAGGTTACCATAGCAAACGTTGAGATAGCCCTATCAAGTAGGCTGCCCACGTTCTTAGCAGCCTTCATGCCTAGGTAGATGCCTATGGCCATGGTTATGAGGTCCCCCACGGTGAACAGCAGTATGGTGTTCGGCAGCCTATCAAGTATTAGGTCAATGACCTTATCGCTCCCACCAGGCGTCCTTAGCTGTAGGGCCTTACCGAAGTTAAACGTCATTAGGTTCCACGTTGTTATGAGAACCCGCTCCCACAATGGCTTAGTTAGGCCATAGTAATCCATCCAGAACTTCTCCCTCTCCTGCTTAAAGCGCCTTATCTCTTCCTCACTTGCAGTTGGGTACTGCTGCCTGTAGGCTGAGACCTCTGCATTAACATGGCTCATCACTAGGTCCCAGAGGAAGGTCTCGCCAGCAGCGTAGAATAGGGCTGCAGATATGACGGTTACGAGGATTAGGACTACGAACATATTAGCAAGCCTGAACAGCACGTATCTCCCGTAGCCCATCTCCCTCTCCTCCCGTGTTTTTCCCTTGGCCCCTTTAAAAAAGCGTTTCGCTAATAGGCACTAACCAAGGCCTTCTAATGCCATAAGGGAATGCATTGCTAGTGAGGGACTTAGCTAGGGGTACTAAGCTAGATAACAATAAAAATAAAGGGGGGTCTTAGGCTCTAGGCCCTCTTACGTAGGACGACAACTGCTACAGCTATGATGACTATAGCTGCAATTGCCCCTCCAACAGCATACCAGACCCAGGTTGGCGTTGGAGGTGGTGGAGCAGGCCCTACGGTTGGTGGGCCTGGGTTTAGCACGGTTGCCCCCATCTCCTCAAGCCTCTTGACCCAGTACTCCTCATCAAATGGGTAGCTCTCATCCCTGAAGGCCTTTAGGTACATGACCCTTAGGTCTGGGTCCCACCTATCCATGTAGTATGGGCCATTGCTTATGGCCACGTGGTGGTGGCTATCGGCCCAGTTTATGAGGGCCTCATAGCCAGCCACAGCCTCAGCCTCGGTTGGTATGACATCAGCTGGTAGGCCATTGAAGTTCCTGTGGATGCGGAAGAGTTCCCAGTTTGGCAGCGTCTTATCCTTTAGGCCTTGGGCAGCAGCCTTTATGTCGGTTACGTGGGATGGGACTATCATGTCGATCCAGTAGTCCTTGCCTAGGTAATCAACATCCCACCAGTAGAAGCCATAGGTTACGCCATAGGCTGGGCCACCGAAGCACACGCAGTACTCCATGGCAGCGTAGACCTGCCAGGGCAGGCTTGGCCAGATGAGGTAGTAATCGGCTGTTACGGCATCTGAAACTGGGTGCACGTAGGTGCCGTACACCCTTATGGCTGTATCGTTTATTATCTCATAGCCTAGCACCGACTTATCGTACTCAAGTATGCCCGCTGAGAAGAAGTAATCCACTATCCAGTTGTACAGCGGGTCAGTTGGGTCTATCTGCTGCAGGTCGAATGGTATGCGGTAGAGGACATCTGCTAGGCTCATTGGGTGGCCATCGTGCCACTTGCTAAACTTGTAGTTGAACGTAATGCTCACGTTGGCCACTAGACCAGAGCCGACCTCGTACCACGTGTCTTCTGTAGCGTTGTACTTTAGGGCCGTAGGTGGCACTGGTATGTGGCCCTTCTCAATGGACCAGGTTACCCTAATTGGTATTGGCTCACCTGCAATTGGATCTGGGTAATCACCGTAGTCCCTTACGTACCTCCATAGGACCTCGGAGTAGACATCCTGGAACCCACCAATGGGGTTCCAGGGGCTCATGAATAACGTGCCAGGTGCTGAGTACTCAGCTACCCTGAGCTTCCCATCTGGTGTCGTAGCCGTCCTGAGTGGGTACATGGTCCATAGGCCACTGCGGGTGCCAGCCACGATGTTGTAGACCCTATCCTTGTTCACTGGGAAGAACTCCCACGTCTCAGCCACGAAGACCCTAACGCTCTCCTGTATGCCTAGCCTAATGGCCTCCTTTATCTTATCCCAGTACTGCTCAGGTGGGACCTTGCCGTAGCATAGGTCAAGCGTGAGCTGCTCTAGCTCAGATGGGCCATAGTAGCCCATGGGCATCCAGCCGTACCAACCAGCGTACATCTGGGCTATGCTCCACTCTGGGTACTTCCACTCCGCCATGCTGACCCAGCCAGCCGTGTATAGGTCCCACCTGTAGGCAGATGGATCGCCATAGTAGACCTCGCTGATACAGATGCCCCTCTCCTTCTCTATCTTGTTCACCTTGAAGTGGAAGTAGTGCTCAATCATGCCAGCTACATAGCGGCCTAGGTATAGCCTCTCATCCTCAATCCTTATGAAGAAGTTGACCTCAACCGTCTTCCAGCTCGTGCCATCAAAGAACTCCCAGTAGCCATCAGCACCCATCCTCAGGTCGTATGGGACGCCCATGTCAGCCCAGATGGTCTTGATGTTGGAAATGGCATCTTCAACCATGCTCTCCGCAAGCTCTGGATCGCCCTCGGGCCTCAGGCCCAGGGCCTGGTAGACCTCATACACGGTGGCATTAGCGTACTCAGTTGGGGCAACTGGGCTGTACATAGCATCTCCGCTACCACCTAGTATCTCCTCAACGATGAACTTCCTGCTTATCAGCCAGTTAAGTGCATACCTTATCTCCCTTACAGCCCATGGGTTGAAGTAGAGGCCATCTGCCCTGTAGGTCCCGCCCTCGCCACCAGATACCTCTATAACGCCTGGCACGCCAGTATCGTTTATTGGGTTAACATCTATATCGTAGAAGGCAGCTGTGCTCCTAACTAGAACTAGCTTCTCACGCTCTGCCTCCTCCAGGGCCTCGTAGACCGATATTGGATTGCCCCAGAGGAAGACATCTAACCTACCAGCCACGGTATCCCTTATGCCCACCTCCTCATCCATCCTCACCGTTACCACGATCTCATCAAGGGGTGGGCCAGGCCTGGCGGGCTTGGCCGCAGCCATTGGAGCGCTAGTAAGCAGGAGAAGCACCATCAACGATGAAACAGCAATAGCCGTGAGCAGTTGCTTCCTGCTCACGCCCTTCCACCTCTCCGCACGATGTAGAGAGCAGCACGTATTTAAAGGTTGTGAGAAGACAGAGGCTTCTCTCTAGCTTAATACGCCATGTATCTCCCGTAGCAATTGCCCAAGGCTAGGTGTGCATATCCTTATAATAGGTCTAGGCCATTGCTAGCCTGGGGATGGGCATGAGGCACCTAGCAATCATGGCCCTCGTGCTCGTGGCCCTGGTAGGCCAGCTCCCCCTCCTAAGCACCAATCAGGCCCTAGCGGTGGTCGTAGCGCCAGCTGATGATGGGCTAGGGGGCCTAGGCACCCCCCTTAGCATCACGCCCACCTTAGGGGAGGCTAGGCCTAGGAAGATGGATGCCGTGCTTGAGGAGTACATATCAACGGGCCAGCTACCAAGTGATGAGGAGGTTAGGTGCTTCAAGGGGAAGCTAAGCGTGATCGTGGTGGCTAAGGGGGATCTTGATGCCATTAGCGAGCTCATGCACGTTAGCTGCACGGCGAGGTTAGGCAATACGTACTTGGTCTTTGGCCTTGCCCCATCCCCTGAGGCCGTGAGGGTCATCTCTGATCTACCAGGGACAGTATATATCATGGCAGATAGGCACCTCCGCCTTAAGGAGCCAGATTTCAAGCAGTACTGCTCACATCAAGATGCTAGTAACGTGTTGGATCAGTGGAAGGTAAGGGAGATAATCGGAGTTGATAAGGTTGAGGGGGACCTCAATATCTGGGGCGATGGCGTTGTTATATCAATAGTAGATACTGGGGTTGACTTCGGGGTGCCTGACCTAAGCTATGCCGTAGATAGGGATGGGGATGGCTACATCACGTCATTTGATCCAAGTGGTACTGGCCTAGCCCTAACGAACTACACCTTTGAGAAGAACGAGCACGGGATGCTGCCGATAAGTGGCCAGGACTTCCTAGTTTGGTTCTGGGGCTCGTTTACCGCTTACAGCCAGCTTAAGCAGATGATATCTGGCCTGCCAGACCTCCAAGATATATACGTTGGGGATACTATACAAAGCAAGTCTGGCCTCTACCACGTAGGCATAATGCTTGAGTACGGCCCTGCCCTTAGCATAGATGCAAAGCTTGGCTGCTTCATCTGCGTGGTCGTGGACTCAACTACACCAGGCGTCTACGATACGCTGTACGTGGATCTAGATTGGGACTTCAGCATAGCGGATGAGGAGCCCCATAGGTGGGGCGATCCAGAATACGGTAGCGAGATCCTAGCCAAGGACATAAATGGGGATGGATGGCCAGATGTTTCTGCGGGCTGCCTCTGTAGGGTATTTGATTACTTCGGGGTAGCTGGTGGGGGCATAATTGAGGGCATCCACCCAAGTGGGAACTGGGTGGCCTTCATGTATGATTACTATGGCCATGGCACGCCATGTGCTGCTTCTGCTGCTGGTAGGGGGATAATGGCCTATGATATATATAAGAACGGGACGCTATACACGCTGCCAGGCATGGCTAGGAAAGCTAGGATACAGGCCATCAAGATGCTAACTACATCTGACATCGTGATGGGGTGGATGTGGTCGTGTGGTTTTGACCTGGATGAGCATGGAACATGGGTTTATACTGGCCAGCACAAGGCAGATATAATAAGCAACTCTTGGGGATATTCAGAGTTTGAGCAGCTAGGTGGATTTGCAACAGGATGGGATATGCTAAGCCTCATGATTGATAGGCTCTCAACGCCTGGGATCCTAGATCCAGATTACCCTGGCACGCTATTTCTAGTGGCAGGTGGTAATGGTGGCTCAGGCTATGGGACGGCTACCGCCCCAGCCGTAGCTACGAGCGCCATCTGCGTGGGGGCCACTACCAGCTACCATCCATTTGAGCCTGCCTATGGCCCAGGCCAGGGCTACGATGAGGTCGTCTACTGGAGCGCAAGGGGGCCAAGCCCAACTGGGGCACCAGAGCCAGATGTGCTTAACGTAGGCTGGATGGCCTTCAGCCCCTACCCCCTCTGGGTTGGTAGGTGGAATGGCAGGGATGCCTGGGGCATATTCGGTGGGACCAGCATGGCTACCCCCCTAACGGCTGGGGTATGTGCCCTCGTGATAGAGGCGCTTAGGAGCAGGCACGTGGAAGTAGATCCAGGCCTAGTGAAGTGCATTATACAATCAACTGCAGAGGACCTAGGCTACGACCCCCTAACGCAGGGGGCTGGGAGGGTAAGTGCCTTCAGGGCTGTTTCCGCAGCCCTAGGCCTTGATGAAGCTGATGGAAGGCACCTGTTCTTCGCTTGCTCAACTGCTACATCCTACAACGTGGGCCAGATAGTGAGAGATGCCTTCTACTTCTGGTCTGGGGCAGAGCACCCAGCTATAACATCGCCACTGCGCGATGCAAGCCTGTTCTTAGGCAGGGTGGGGCCAGGGGGCTCACTAGGCTGTGCTATATACGCTAAGACCCCCTCTGGCCTCCCGATAGATAGCCTATACGCCGTTAGGCTTACGCTGGTCGGTAGGGCTGAGGTCGTTCTACCTAGGACGGAGGGCGTTTACAATACCTACGTCCTCACCGAGGTTCTAGGTGAGGAATTCATGGACCAGTTCTTCTCCTGCGACCTAGCCATGATATTCCTCTCCTACGATGTAGAGCAGTTCAGGAGGCTTGCCCTCTCAGCTCAAAACCCACCTTACGTTTTCCTGCACGATTGGAGGGACCTCAACCTAAATGGCCAGATAGACTACAATGGCACTGGTGAGGTAAAGCGCATATCTGATTGCTTTAGGTGGTCAAACGCCCTAGCTATGTTCGTGGGCTGGCCTAGCCGTGATTTCCACCGCTATAACCCATCTGGCGTTGAGAAGGGGCCAACGATCATGTTCCACGATACTGGCTTTGAGTCCTTTAGCGATTGGGAGGGGATAGAGCTTCGCTTAACCGTGCTCCTCTTCAGCGAGGAAGGCTGGAGCTGGGTAAGCACTACTAGGGATGCTGCAGATGCCACGCTGTGGCACGTATCTGTGAGCGTGCCTGAGGATGCTAGGCCTGGCGTTCACGCTGGCTTCCTGATCATGGAGCGGGGAGGGGCCAAGAAGCGATTACCCATGAGCTTCGTGGTGGTCGGCAGGCCACCGAGGGGGCCATCGTCGCTGCGCTTTGAGAACACGACCAGCTGCCCATACGACCTAGGGGCCATCTACGGTGCCTACGATTGGTCCTGGCGTGAGGAATCAGGTGATTACAGGATCTTCGCCTTTGAGATAGCAGATGCAAGTGCAAAATATGCCGTGTTCGCTGCCCTCTGGTCCCTTAGGGCTACCATGCTTGACGCCTGGGTAGTAGGGCCTGATGGGCGTGTCCTAGGTAAGTCCCATATAGTGCACGTAAGCGAAGGTCGCTTTGAGTCTAAATCAACAAGGGATAGAGGTCAGGTGCTCGTAGTTGAGCTTGAGGGGCCAGGTGTTTATACCTTTGTGCTACACGCAACTGCCTTCAATGGCACGTTCAACCCAGAGAACATCACGATATATGCCTACTACGCTAGGGCAGAGCTACCTGAGGCCGTGCCTAGCTGGTCGGTTGAGAATGGCTCTGTGATCTATGGCCCACATGCCATGGTGAGCGTCTCATGGAACATAACGCCAGTTGAGGAGTTCCCCGATATAATGGCTTATGAGACACAGCTATCCATAATGAAGGGCATATACCTTCGCTTTGAGGGCTCAATAGATCCAGCTGAGGATACCCTTGAGGCTGGCTGGTATGAGAATGTTGGCCGTTGCGAGGACTACATATACGTCTGGCTTAGGAAGGGCATGAAGGTCTACATAGAGGTCGGCTGGATTGGCCCACTAACAGATATAGATGTATTCTGTTGGCCACCTGGCGTTGAGCAAACATTTGATAATAGCCTGCTTGGGGAGGCAACCGCTACGCTTAACAACCCTGAGAAGGGCACCTTCGTGGCCCCCGTAACTGGCAACTACACGATAGGCATAGATTGGTATGGTGGCCCAGCTAGCGAGCTGCCCGTGCCCTACTACGTTATCGTGAGCACGCTAAGGGGCTTTACGATATCAGGGCTAGGTGGCGAGGCTACAATAGATACAAGCATAATGGGCTCAAATGGCACATTCCTACTTAACACCACGCTCCTAACTGGGACGAACGTGGAGTACAAGTCAAACATCACCGTAACTGCCTACAACTTCTTCCCACCATCCGTTGAGATAATATACCCAAGGCCAGGTGATGTGGTAAACGGCACCGTCCTCATACAGTGGAGGGCAGAGGATCCAAATGTGCCAGATGAGACGCTCACGTTTGACCTCTACGTTAGCTTTGATGGTGGCACTACATGGCTCCCCCTAGCCTACCAGCTCCAGAGGACAAGCTACGAGTGGGATACACGCCCATCTTCTTGGCGTGGCATTGAGTTCTGCAATGAAACCATGATAAGGGTAGTGGTCTCAGATGGGAAGGTGGAGAGGGAGGATGTATCTGGCCCCTTCACAGTAGATAACAGGCCACCTGCTCCTCCAACTAAGGAGAAGCCAGTCCCCCAGCCCGTGGTCCTCAGGCCAGAGGCGGTAATCGGGATAGGAGCCGCTATTGGGGCTGGTGTAGCTGTTGGGGTAGCTTACGTCATGCTAAAGAGGAAGCGTGAAGCAGAGCTCACGGTGCCCACGGCTTGGGCGAGCTAGTTGAGCTACATGGCGTTGTGAAGAAGTTCGGCAGGGTAGCTGCCCTTAGGGGCGTATCCCTGCGCCTTAGGCGAGGTGAGGTAGTAGGCCTCCTAGGCCCAAATGCCAGTGGGAAGACGACGCTCCTGAAGATCATAATGGGCTTCATAAGGCCAGATAGGGGGGTAGTTAGGGTCCTTGGGCGAGATCCATACCTAGATCCAAGCATTAGGGCCAGGGTAGGCTACGTGCCAGAGGACGTGCTCCTCTACGACTCACTAACCGTGCGTGAGTTCCTATACTTCATGGGTAGGATGAGGAAGATGGATCCAAGCACCTACATAGATCGTGCTAGGCTGCTTGCTACCCTATTTGAAATTGAGGATAAAATGGATTGTCTCGTGGGCTCGCTGTCTAAAGGGGATAGGCAGAAGCTAGCCTTGATATCGGCCCTGCTCCACGAGCCAGATGTGCTCATATTAGATGAGCCCCTGACATCACTAGACCTAGTGGCTGCTAGGGTGCTAAAGGAAGTGCTCAGGGAGATCAGGTCCCGTGGTGGGGGCGTAATCATATCAACGCACGTCCTTAGCCTAGCTGAGGCCATCTGCGATAGGATATACTTCATGAACGAGGGCTTGATCGTAGCTGAGGGCGACCTAAGGAGCATAAAAGAGGCCGTGGGAGCAGATGAGGATCTTGAGGAGGTCCTGCTGAAGCTTACGAAAAAGGACGAGGTCTTAGAGGCCCTGATAAGGATACTCAAGGAGGAGTTCTAATGGAGTGGGGTGAGGCCCTCCGCATTGCCCGCTTGCTTGAGCGTGAGGTCATATATGGTACCTATAGGGGCTCAGATCCATCGCTTGATGAGCCTAAGCTAGCGAGGCTAGTTACCTGGAATAGGGCCTTAGGCATAGCTGAGGGCTTCGCCTCGCTAGTACTGCTCCTCCTAATGGTCGGTGCCCCCGTCCTGCTGGCTAGCCCCTGGGAGCTCATGGCCACCACCATAGCATCTACCATGCTCTACAACGTGCTGATGTTCATCTCCGTGCTGATGGCTAGCTCAACATCAGCCCTATCGCTCCAGGCATCGGGCTCCATCAAGGTCCTTGCCCAACTGCCCCTGGGCAGGGAGGACATAGGCAGGGTAGTCCTCGCTAAGCTCCTACGCTCCCTAGCTCCCGTGCTGCTTGTCCCCATTATATACGGGGCCATCGTCGCTGAGAAGCTCTGGCTCCCCCAGGCCTTCCCCCTAGTGGCCCTCTACGGCTACGTAGATGTGCTCCTCGCTCTAGCAGCCTCCCTAGCCCTATCAAGTGCCTTGAGCAGGAGGATGGGGGTTACTAAGGGCCTTAGGAGCAAGTTAGCAAGGGCCTTCTGGAGCAGCCTCTACTTCACGGCCATGTTCTCCATAGGCCTGCTCTACCAGCTCTACCTCTGCTCAGGGAAGGTGCTTGAGCTAATTAAAGGAGCCATCCCAATGCTGCCAAGCACCACGGGCTTCATATACCCCTTCTCCGCCACGGACTGCATAAGCTTATCGGCTTATCCCTTGGGCTTCTTCCTTTCCCTGCTCTGTTGCCTAGCTTACCTAATGTCCTCCATCTTGATCCTTAGGAAGGCAATTAAAAGCTATGTTAATACTGCCCTAGAAGGGTCTTCTGAAGCTGAGTTGTGCAGAGGCCTTAGGAAGCCAAGGTTCTGGACACGCTGCCTCCCCCTCAACATAGCTATTAAGGACCTAAAGATTGCCGTTCGGGACCCGAGGACTTCCTACATCATGGTCTTACCCCTATTCTCCCTCATCAGCTTCATTCCAGCCCTCTTGAACGCTAGTGGACTTGAGGAGCTAAGGGAAGTCGCCTACCTCACCTGCATGACGCTCCTGGGCACTGGCTGCACCCTCTCGGCCCTCGTCCCATACCAGCTCATGGAGCATGAGGGCGGGAGGCTCTGGCTCCTGTTCTCAACCGACCTCCACAGGAGGGAGCTAGCACTAGGCAAATCACTGGCGACGGCCATAGCTTATGCCTTATACGCCTTCCCAGTGGCCCTTGCCTGTTCAGCGGCCCTAGGGGACCTCAGGCTAGTTGCCTATGCTACCTCAGGCACCATGCTGTGCCTCACGGCCTCCCTCACGTCGGCCATGCTACTGGCCTCAGGGGCCTCAGTTGATACTAGGTCCTTCCATATTTCCTTGCTAAAGAGCCTATGCCTGATCGTGCTATCAGCCGTCCTCTCAATACCGATCCTCGGCCCCTTAGCTGGTCTAGGCGAGGACGTGGTGGCATCGCTTGCGGTATCTGCCCTAGAGCTGTGCCTCGTGCTTGCCCTCAACTGGGCCATGCTGGGTAGATAGGGGGCTGGCGAAAGGCTTAAATAGCTGGATGGATAATCCATCCAACTGCCATGAGGGGGCGGAGCCAGGAGGCATGTGCCATAGCCATGATGACGGCTGCCTGCCTAGCTACGAACTACGCCCTAATCGGCCTACCAAATGTCAAGCTCATGGACTTCCTTGTCTTTTCATCTGGATTCCTCTTCGGCTCCTGGCCTGGAGCCCTAGTTGGAGCTCTAACATGGCTTATATATGGGTTCCTGAACCCATATGGCTTTAGCCTTCCAATATACATAGCTACTGCGACCTCAGAGACCATCTACGGCATTGTTGGTGGCCTTATGGGCAAGTCAGGTGCCTTAAGCGAGGAAAGGAGCTTAGCACGCTCTACCTACCTCATGGCTGCCCTTGGCTTCCTGCTCACGGCCACATATGACCTCATTACGAACATAGCCTTCTCCCTAGCCTACGGTATCCCCTTAGCCCTCGCTCTAGCCTCTGGTGCTGTTCTAGCGCTTATCCACGAGGTTAGCAATGCCGTCATTTTCGCTGCCTGCACCCCAGCCCTCTTAAAG
>Ga0190311_1000059_pt1 | contig 39526 bp, 50 predicted proteins | sample 48700789_MG_FD_165037 | JGI IMG/M metagenome (GOLD analysis project Ga0190311, IMG submission 165037) | Hydrothermal vent sediment bacterial communities from Southern Trench, Guaymas Basin, Mexico - 4870-07-8-9_MG | ecosystem: Environmental > Aquatic > Marine > Hydrothermal vents > Sediment ...
ATGAACAAAAACCACCCCAAGCACTCCAAAAACACCGTCCGCACCCAAGTGAAAGTCCCTCGCCCCCTCTGGGAACAGTTCAAAACTATAGTCATGCTCAAACACGGCTCAGTGAAAGGTCATCTCCGATTTCGAGGCGAGGCATAGTAGATACACCTTTGTATCACATCGTTTGCGGGGCTGGAAGCCTCGCTCTTCAGAGCGGGGAGGAAAGCCCGCCTTCTCTCGAAACATTTTTATTCCCTCCTTCTTATTCGTCTTTCAGAGGGTTGCTCTGACCCAACCCGATGACCCCAACCGACCCCGTGAAGCACCCGTAAGGGTGTGGAGTGGGGAGTTCCCCTATGGGGAACACCTGCCGTTCACGGCGGGGAGGAGGTCAGTATAAAGATAAAGCCGTATTTAAAACTTAAATACTGTCGGTGTTTCAAATTCGGTAACGTCTTGTGGTATAAGTTCTGTGTAGAAATCAACATACCCATCAGTAGGATTTCCTTTACCATTATCGGCATTAATTAGTTCTTCTGTCGTGGTCGCTCCTTTTGGGTTTCTCCCAAATACAAAACCAGCGTCATTCACTACTTGAACACCATTCAAATACAAGTCCCAATTGCCAGCATCTAAGTCTATCACTATCATAAGTTCATTCCATATCCAAGGAGATACATACCACCCCGTAACATTCCAACTATCAGTATAGTAACATATTGTGTTTGGGTTAGCTGGATAAGACACTCCTGCTCGTCCTAAAGCTACGTGTGGAGCGACCCAACCCACACCCTCTTGAAACCATGCAAATATATGTCCTTGAAATCTGCCAGCTACATAAATAAACTTTCTTTTTATGACTATACCACTTGATGGGAATGTATATGTCATTGTAATTTTTTCCTCTGAGTCTGTGCCTCCTTTAACTTTCCCACTAAATTTGCCATAAGGCTCAAAATTCACCTCATCGGATGAATATGCATTAGTGGTAAAAGATAACTCACTTGTCCCATTTTCAAAATCGTGGCAAATCTTAAAAGTATTGTATCCATCATGAAAAGATGACTCTAACGCTCTTGGATTCCCATAAGCAATATTCACTTCACTAATATTTGGCTCTACTCTAAACCACACAATAGCTAATTTGTTTGCTGGCTCGAATTTCTCAATTTTGAAATACAATTGGTTAAAAGAATTATCGAAAAACCTTATATCTTTTCCATCATTTTTAACGAATTCCCAAAAATCATCCCATACACCACTACTACTATCAGACAATTTCAATGACCCTGTTGGAGAATATATTTCTAAAGAGGAGTCTGTAATTACCAATTTGTATTGAGAAGATTCGTTTGGAATAGTTGTCAATGGTATTTTTATGTATCTTGACCACTCACCATTATTCGCATTGTCAAAACGTGGATAACCCATGTATTGAGCTAATACACTAATTTTACCACCTTTAAATAATCTTACAAGCTTGTTGTCCACTACCATAGTTTTATTCCCAATTTTAACTATCTCAACCATATTAGACCACTCCAAAGTTGAGCTTTATGAAATAGTATGGGTATTTCCTTAGAGTTCCTTTCGTTTGCGTTAGTTGAACCTTGTATTTACCATCCCTCTTGATAGTCTTAGAGTGGAATCTTACGATAGGTTCTTCTTGTGCATCTATTAACTTAAATTTGGTCAGAAGTCTTTGACTCGCTCCATCGACAGCTAAGAACTCTTCTATGACTACTTCATCACCAGTTAGCATCTGTGAGAGGTCGATGTATCCTTCCATGATGTATTCGTCTGGTTGGTTTGGTATATTGACTACTAAAGCTGGTTCACTCAATGCTGTCGGAGTTACCGTTCCAGCTAATACTTCTTTACTTGCTATAACTACTGTCATATTAATATTAGATATTACTGATGATTTCTATATCTTTTTGCTCTGGAAAGCCATTCTCTTCGATGTCGTCTAAGAGCTTAAGCCATTTCTCTCCTACGATTTCCCATGTTGCGTTTTCGAGAACCCATTTTCTCATGTTTCTCCCGTGCTTCTTGGCTCTTTCTGGATAAGAGTAGTAATACCACAATGCCAAAGCTATGTCTTCGACATTCAACACTGCTTGTCTTGATGATGTCCTATTCATCCACATGAAAGCCGATGGTTTGATTCCTAAGCCTCTTTCCTTGTAAATTACGTTTGCTGTAATCTCATAGACTTCTTCGCCGAGCAACTCTCCCGTCGCTCCCCAATCCGTTGCTATCGATGGTGTTTCGCATGAGCCTGCTTCTATCAATGGGATTTCAAAGCTTCCTCCTTTTACCGTGTTTATTAGGCAATCCGCTCTACAATAGAGCTTTCTCATTATTTCAGATGGTAGATAGCCATTCGTAACCTTGAACATAACCTTATCTCTCACTTTCACGTTGTATTTATCCTCAATCGCATCTATGATTTCATAGAGGTTGTATCCACCGTATTTTATCGGTTCTGTGTTCATGTAGAGAAAAGCGTTAGCTCCCGTATCCCTCAAGAAGAGAGCGAAAGCCTCTATGATTTCTGGCACGTTCTCTCTTATGCCATTGTTATCCACCATTGCAACTACGAAGAAATCTATGTCGTCAGGGATGAAATCTACTTGAGGGTCTTTTTCAGGGTAATATATGTTCGGGTCAGCACCGTGAGGTATCGGTTCTGCAATCTTGCGCTTTGGAACGTATTTGCTTTGCTCAAGTATCTTTTTACCCCAATTGGTCATTGGAACGAGGAGTTTTACGCCTTCGGAACGCATCATTGGGATGTATGGTCTTTGAAGAGGGTCGGAATCCAAGATACACCAGTGTATAATGTTGGCGTCCTTGAGTTGAGCAAGTTGTTTTGAGATCACCCATCCATCAAAATGCAAGATTTGAACATCGTATTCGTTATATCTTTCGAAGAACGTAGGATGATATACTGTGCTATTCCCTCCAATGATTTTAACTCGACTATCTTCAATCATAAATGGGATTTCAGCTCCTTCGTAGCCAAAGTAGGAATAGATGTCCACTTCGTGCTTTTTGGCAAGGTGATATGCTAAATAGCGAGTGCAAACCCCAAATCCACTTGAGCAAAATGGTGCAACGCTATAATATGCAATTTTCAATATAACCACCCCCCTTTAATTTTAGAATTTGCTAACAGTAGATGTTTCATGCCCAACTGAGTAATCTTCTAAGTAGTAAACTTGATATGGTGCTAATATACCCTGTATGACAATCGTAGCATCTAACAACCCTTTAGCGGGAATTGTCATTGGTGTATCTAAAACGTCTCTTGCAATCAAAAATCGTTTCCATGTGTGATATTCTCTTGCGATTATTCCTATTTCTCTTACAGTTTGTTCGACATCTGCTTCGTTTACCATTAGTCTTTTAACCTTTATTACTACATTAGAACCGTCAAAGTATGGTTCTGATATTTCTGTGCTTAAATAGTTCATGTATCCCACACCTTTTCCGTGTGGATATGGTTGTGCCAAGTTCCAAAAGTTGATTGTGTTGGGGTCATCCGAAGCTCCGACCATTATACCCCAGTCGGTAGGTTCTCCTCTTTCGTATAGAATTTCTCCAGCTTCTGCATCGATTCTCCATCCTATCGGTGTTCCATAATTACCTGCTGGAACACTTACCGACAATTTGAAATGGTTTCCATCTACATCGATTGCATCGCTTGGCGTATATAGATTCCAAAATGTGTCTTTACCCATAAACATGGTTTCAAGCATAACCATGAAGTTTTTTAGTAAGCTACGCATCGGTTGAACTACTCTCTTAAGCTCTTTCCCATTTTTATCTTTAACCGTCAGAGCTATGTATGCTGTCATTATAGATTCAACTTCAGATTTCATAACACCACCTCGAATTAGACTGCTATTTCTATTACATAAGATATATCTAAACCGTAGTTGTTTGGAACTTCTGTAGCTTCTACTACATCTCTTATAACCAAAATGTTAGTTTCTGGTGAAAATTGCTTTACCGCTAATCCTACTTCGTTAACAGTAATCTTATGACCACTATAGTTTAAGAAGGTTCTTTTTAGTTCAATATGTGCTGTATTACCTACAACCTGAACATTCTTGATTTCACTACTCAAATACAGCATTTTTCCAGAACCGATACCACTTGGTATTTGGCTTTCAAGTTTATAATCGTCTGGTGAAACTGATGTAGTTCCCGTTCCGATTTGAATGCCATGACTGTCATCTTCTTTTATAGCCCATGCTTGAAATCCAGAAAGATTTACAGTTCTCGTAGTCTTTCTGAATTCAACTTCGTATGATTTTGATACTTGCACCTCTGTAAAATGCATACTTACATCATTACCATTTGTATCTTTAGCTGTAATTGAGCTTGCTGTAAATACTGAATATAGCATTTTCATGAAATTAAGTAAGAAAGAATTAGCTGGATAGATTTTCTCAGAAACTACTTTTTCATTTTCATCTTTGACTTTAACAAGAATCTTTGCCTTTAAACCGTGTAATCTGACTTCGCATTTCTGAGGCTTGTCTCTAATGGTTAACTTGACAGAACTTCCTATGTTTCCTCTACTCTTACTTTCGATTTGTTCTTTAGCGTTCATGGTTATCCTATGCTCAATTCTACTGTCATTATCCATGTAGAGCCAGATGATTTAGTTCCTAAGCTCTCAACTTTGCGATTGAGGTTCACTGCATCGTTGGAGTTGCCATTTGCCACTGTCCACTCGTTCCACGAATTTCCACTCCAGACCGCTTTTCCGTGTCTCCTAACGTAGAGAGTATGATATTCTGGAACTGCTATACCTACCAATAATCCATCGTATGGAACTCTCTTAATCTCTGATTTCTTCTTGTCATCGTGCTTATATTTCACGTATGGAGTCTTGTATCTGCTAACGATTGAAATGACATACTTGGTTCTGTTGCTGAAACTCTTTGTGTTGTTAAGCACTCTCCAATCAGCACATAGACCCATCTTTAATGCCAATTCTTGTATTCCGTCTCTAATGTATGGCGAGGTTGTAGTGATGATTGGTGTTATTCCATCCTTTAGATGTCCATCTCCCTTAATGTAAGCATCGAGGAATTGTTCTATCAAGTCTGGAGTTAACCACTTGACGAAATCTGGAATCTTCTTGTTGTATGCCCTTGTTCCATCTACGTAGCAATATTTCTTGATGAATTGAGCAAGTCTTTTATCATGTATCATTATATGAATTCCATTATATTCTTTCGGAGTAAATCCACACTCTTTGATTGTCTCGATGATGTCATTGTAGATTTCGGGATGCTTGTTCTTGTTCTGGCAAATTACTACTGAATTTTGCATTACATAGCCTTCGCTCAATATGTATCCTAAGAGCTTTACGAATGGTTCTACTGGTAAATATATAGCATCTTCAAGCCAAGGATGGAACTTGCTGTGGATTTCTTCTATTACGAACTCTCTTGGTTTCAATCCAGACCATAATCCGTCTTTTTTCATTTCCCATGTTCCCTTCTCAAGCCTTTCCATCTCTATGAGGTCAAATCCTTCTCCTCTTCTTCTCCAACAATCGTTTCTAACGTAAACCTTGTGTTCTGGTGAAACCGCTAAGCTAACTCTCTCATTCTCTATCTCGTAGATGTAACCTCTGTGGTGGAAGATTGTCTTATCTACAACTGGTAGATACGTTATCGCTCCATTTGGCTTTATGACTGCTACTAATTCTCCTATATTAACCTCTGCAATCGGTTTCCATCCTTCGATTGTCAGAACCTCATGGTCTGGTGTGTAGCAGAAATTAGCCTCATCTCCACCAAATGTGCTCCTAAATGTCGCTTTCCTATCCGTTCCGTAAGTTGGATACCCTGTGTCCATTCCTTTGTAGTAAACGTTAGCTCCAGTTAGACCCGTTTGGGAATAATCTGGACTTGCAGTTCCGTCGCCAACACCTATGTGAGCGTTTGCGGAATCAAAGGGCGTGAAAGACCCTCCGCATATTGCTGTCCATATCGTGTTTACCCCTTCTTCTAAGAATAAGTTACCAAGAACTCTTTTCCTTTCGTAAAGTAAATCGTAGAACTCTTTTTCAAGTTTTTTTAATTTCTCTCCCGCTCTCCCCGCACGATAAACTTCTCCTTTTGGGTCTCTGAATTTTAATACGGTTGTGACGGTATTCAATTTGGCTTTTTCACTTGGCATATTATTTGAATAGTAGTGATGCTTAAAAAAAGTTTCGTCAAAAGACAGGTTGTCCTAATCTTTCAAGAAGGTCGTAAGATATTCTGACGATCTCCTTGAGAGCATCTACACAGTTGTTGTGGTCATCTGGCTGGATTAACTCATGCCTTGCTACGTATCTAACTTTCACTCTAAATAACGTAGCCATATTATGCCTTCTCCCATGCTGTTTCTAAGAATTTCCGAGCCTTCATGATCAGGTTTACAACCTGATTTCTATGCGTGGGAATCGTGATTTCGAAGTGCCAGACTTTCTTGAACTTCTCAAGGCACTCTTTTAATTCATCTAAGCATCGTTTAACATCCTCATCCCCCTTGAAAGCCTCGTTGTATAGTGTTTCTGCAAACTTTACGAATAGCTCGAAAGCGTCTTTAAATACGTTTATATCACTTGGTAACACAGGATCGCCAATTCCGACATATCTCATCTTCTTGCAGAACACATCCAACTCCAGCAAGTGTTTATACGATTCAAGAACTTTTGTGAGTATGCCTAACAAGCTTAGTATGAATCCTTCGTATAGATAGACTCCTTTGTATCTGAATCCTTTTTCCATTTTGAGACCTCTAAATATCTCTTCAACAGTCATGTATGTTTCTGGCGGAAGGTATATTGTTGTAAGTTTGTGTCCTCCAAACATGCTGTCAAAACGTTTTAGCGCAATTGGTTCTATCTGGCTCTTAAACAAAGTGGCAAACACCTTGACGCTTTGCTCTCTCGTTAAGCTCATTTTGCTTATTTGAGCAGTTCTTAACTTCAAGGTCTCTCCAAAGTCTTCGACCATGGATGCCGATTTGGTAAGAGTGGCAGGTGTTGTTGTAATCTTGGGTGCTACACCTCTAAAACTATCTGTCACCGACAACGTTCTAAACTTGTTTTCAGAACTGATAGATAGTTTATTGACTGATTCTATTAATTCTTGCAATTCGATGACTCTGCTTATCAAGTGGTTTATCATCCTTCTGCCGAGATAATGTCTAAACTCTTCGTTTATATTTAGTATCTTTTTGTAGTTGGCAAATGGTTTCAGTGTGCGTTCTATTGGTATTTTCTCTACAAATTCAATTTGAGCGGGATCGATATATTTTGTCGTGATGCTTTTTCTTATGCTAAAATCTAAACGACTTTCTATGCTCCTTGACAGGTTTTGTTGTATTATGCTTAATTGTTCCGATATTCTAATAGCGTATTCTATGTATCTGGTCAAAACCTTGTTTAGCAACATTTTAAGCTCAAAAGATAGTCTCACGAATTGAGACAATGTTGTTACCTTGATCTTCGGCGTGGCGGTTACAGTAATGGTGCTTTCTGCTCTAATAACGTTGCTAATGGGTTTTCTCAAGATCGTGTCGTGGATTACATTCGTTGACAGTTCCATATTGATTATTTCGTATTGTGTAGGTAATGGAACTCTTATCTGTAATTTCTCTATTCCAGTTGAAATGTCTTTTACAAACGCCTCTTTATCAAGTATTAACTTCTCTACCCCTTTTGATGTATCTTTTAGCCAGAGAGGTATTGGTGATAACCTCGTTTCTATTCCAAATGATGAATCTCCGATCTGGATTGACCTTCCTACGATTTTTTCAAGACCTTTTGCAACCTCTTTTGCAGAAATCGTTTGAACAGCTAATTCTAATCCGCATCCAATGTCTCTGATTCTCGAAGTTTTTTGAGCTACAATGCTGTAGCCTATCGCTTCATCTTTAGCGAGGTATTCTCTGTAAACGAGTTTACTTATATCCACCCCTTTTGAAATGTCTTCTACTTTGATTGGAATTGGTGATAACCTTATTTCTAATCCATGTCCTACATCCCTTTGAATTCTAAGAATTGATTTAACGAATTCGTAACCAGTGGTGGTATCTTTAACCAAATAGCCTTTGTAGCCTATATCTATCCCAATTGCAGAATCGGAGTGAACCCTTCCCCTTATACTCAACGCGCTATAACCAGAAGATAAATCTGTAGTAGATATAAATACTGGTGATAATCTTATATCTTTACCGATTGCGGAATCGTATTTAGTTATCGCCACTTGTATCGCCTTTGCTATATCGTATCCTTCAGCTAAATCCCTTGCAAGCAATGATAGCTTTGATAGCTCAACTCCAGAACCTATATCTTTACATATCTTCTCGATATATTTTAGTAAGTCACTACCGCAAGATTCGTCTATTACGCTTTTGAATATTGGCGATAATCTTATTTCCGAAGCGATCGCAGAATCTTCGCTGAATACACTTACACCCAATATCGCTAAATCGCTACCAGTTGCGTATTCTTTTAGCTTAAGTAGAATCTTCGCTGGAAACTCCTCTCCAACACTTGTATCTTTGAAATACCTATCAAAGATACTCAGTATGTCAATTCCAGAACCTAAATCAGATACAACATTGTGCGCTTCGTGCTGGATTAACGTATCTGCACCCAACGATTCGTCCGCAACTGGTAAGTTTAGCTCTAAAAGTTTGTCTAAGCTTGTAGCAGAATCGGATACAAATTTTAGGACATACGCCTTATCGTAGCCAGCCGCCCAGTCGGTGGTAGATACCTCTGTAGGTTTGGCTGGGAGCGTGATTACTGGTATTGTTGTGGGAAATACGTCGAATACCATCGCTCTAAATTAGTGTATGCCTTTTTTCATTCTACCATTTAGGTCGTCAAGTTTCTTTTCGATCCTATCTAATCTATATTCTATAAATCCGAGCCTGTCGTCGTGATTTTGTAGTTTCTTAAGAGTGGTTGTATAGAATTTTAGAGTTGCAGACGCCAATGCAATACCCAAACCGAGAATCTCCAGCGAAATGGTTACAGCGGAGTCCATGCTACCACCCCGTAACGTTTTTTACATGCCTAATCGAATCATTTACAGCGTCAACAAGCCATTTAGGTCTTGGGTTGCTCTTATGTGGGTCTATCAGTCGGAGTAAACTTTCGTCCACCTTGAATGGAAGCTTGTCCAAGTGCTGGTAAGGATTCGCTATAAAGTCGTCGAAATCGATCACGACCACGCCTTTCTGTCCGTTGACGGCTTTTTTCGTGGCTAAGATGTTGAATACGAGCTTGTCAAGGTTGTGTCTCGCTATGCTTTTGTCCACGCCGAAACACCTCGTGAGGTTCTCGAAAACCAAGTCTGCGTAGAACGACAAGCTCTCTTTGTCGCTTAAGAGGAGCTTCTTAGCTTCATCAGTCGTGGTAAGGGTGGAGTATGTGAGGTGGTCTGCCACGATGTTCTCTACGCTCCTGTCCAAGTGCAAAACCCAGCAACCATACCATTCCTTTATGTCATCTAAGAAGAGCTGTAGTTGGGTTGACTTGACCACTATCGGTTGCTCGCAATCGTGGAGCGGTTGCAGGAGGTGTCGAACCGACCCCGCAGAGGTCATGACGCCCCACTGTTTTTTGTCATTGTCGAAGACCTCGAAATGGCGTCTAATGAATTTGTGCTTCACGGCACGGGGTAATCTGCAGTAGTCTTTGAAAACATCCCATCCGTGTAGTAAGTTGTAGTTGTTGCATCCGTTAGCCATTATGTGGTCAATGATTTCATGCTGTGTTGGTTCACATAATACAATGAAATTAGGGTTGCTTTTACGACAAAGCCGTTGCATGAATGTCGTTCCACTTCTGTAATAGCCATTTATAACTCCGACGATCATGATTCTCCCCCCGCATTATATTTTAACATTATAATTGTTAATTAATGTTTCTCTATGAATCTTTAGCCATTCTTCTTCATGCAAAACATGATTAGTCAAAAAATCCACGAACTCAAGTAAGCTCATTCCATACCACCAATTGTATGGTAAGCCGTAATACCATGGTCTGCCACTTTTGATGTTTCTAAGCACGACTTCATAGAAGACGTGGTGACTAAACATGCGTCCTAACACGGCGTCGCTCATTTCCCCAGCGAAATTGCGTTTTTCTTCTGCGACCCACTCTTTGGGAACGTAAATCCAATGAGTGTAGTTGTAGTTGAAAGGATAATAACCGTGAGAGATCAAGAACTTCATGATGGTTATGTGGTCTTTTGGCTTCTCACCACCCCAATATTCATTGTGTTCTATCACAAATACTGGTTTGCACTCTTTTATCAGTCGTTTAGCACCCATGACTACCTGTAATTCAGCACCTTCAACATCGATCTTGATTACGTCTGCTTTTCCTATAAGGTTGTCTAAAGTTTTTGTATCTACTGTGATCGTGTTTTTTCTGCTTTCAACCCCAATTTTACTTTGAGCACCGCTGAGCAACAGTTTTGTTTTTCCTTCTTTGTCAGAAACTGCGACCTCATGGATTTCTACGTTGTCGCAATTATTAATTTCGACGTTCTTTTTGAGGAATTCGAGGTTTTTTGGATTTGGTTCAATCGCAACTACCTTGTGGTAATTTTTGCTCATTGGGATGGTGTATTTGCCAACACAAGCTCCAACATCGACGAAAACTTTCCCCATGTCGCTTATCATGACGCAGAACCCGATAACGTGGGACTCATAGTCTCTTATCGGCTCTTTAGAAGCTGGATAGTCTTCGTCAACGAGCCATTTAAACCCGTTCTTCTCGATTATTTTTATCAAAATCGGACACCCCCTCAGTTTCTAATGAAATTATATTCGGTTAAGATATTTATTATTTCGTCTGCAATTCTGCTCCAACTGTATTCTTTCCAAATTTTCTTCATGTTTCTCCTCGCTTTCCGCTTGTATTTGGTCAAGTTGTCGGCAACCTTGAGGATTGTCTTTGCAAGTTCATTAACATCGATTTCCCACCCTCTACCGACATGTATTGGGTTGTCTGGTAGAACGACGGGTTTGTTGTTCGTTACTTTAACTGGAATGGCGTATTTGATGTAATCTAAAAAGCAACCCGCATTTGGGACAATTGTCGGAACACCTCTCGCTAAGGATTCTAATCCGTGATGTTCAAAGCCACCTCCACGAGAAGCAAGAACCGTAATGTCTGATAGATCATACAATTGCCTATAAGAGTCCAAATCGAGATAACGGCCGATTTCAATGCATCTTAGCTGTCTCAGTAGTGGTAGGTGAGGGTCTAAACCTTCTAACCTCTTTGCCAGAATTATGATGTTCGGATTCTCCTTTTGAACGATAGACATTGCTTTTGCGAATAAATCTGCTCCTTTCCGAGCACCGCTATGAACAAGCTGGAAGAGAACAAAAGTAAAATCTTTTTTCTCCTTTATCTCCTTGAGCTTTGCGAGGCATGGATGGGTTATCGTTCTTTCATCGACCATGAACTCGTCAGGGATTCCGTGCGGAACTACGTGCAATGGTATGGTGACTCCACTCTTTTCGAACACCCATTTAGCGAAGTTGGATGGAACTACGATGGCAGTGACCTTGTTAGCCAGATCGACTGCCTTCTCCGAAATCCTGTCGCTGTCTGCGGTGTCAAAGGCGATAATGTCATATCCCTTGTTTAGACATTGGTTGAGCTTGCCGAGCTTCACTTTAGCCGTTGGAGAAACTCCGTCGAAGAATGGGTAGAACAGGGGGTGGATAATCAACTTACGCTTCAGACCCCACGCAGTTGGGTCGAAAGTGTCCACGTCCCCCTCTACGATTTTTGTGTTATTAAGCAGTTTGTTTTTTAGATACCTTATGTGCTGTTCAGCGATAAAACGGAAACTAACAGCTTTTCGCATTGGATACAGGTAGTAAATCACACCCATGATTTAAGCTTGTGGAATATTATAAATAAATATTGTTATAGTTGTGGAAGGAGCAACTCTAACGTTTATTTCGTCATTCTCGACCACAGTGAAATCAAATTCGTGCCAGCTCCCCTTTGGTATCGGTTTACCAGCGTTCAACAAGCCTAAAACCTCTGTCGAAACACCACTTGCCTTGTGCTTCAAGTAGCCATAGAAGTCCAAGTCCCCGATGATTTTTACCCTAACCCTTCCCGAGTCTTGAACTACGAGGTTTGTCGTGAAGATGTCCGCCATCGCTGGAGCGTGGTAGTCAACTTGATAACCGATAAGCTTTGGTTTAGCTGGAATTCCTAAATTTAGAAGTGCCACTCTTACAGCTTGCTCAATCTGAGACTTTGCATATTCGTAGAACGAGGCTATATGAATAGGGTCTTCGTCCTTTAGAACCTTCTTACCTTGTAATCTCAGGTCTTCGGAGAAATTACCTCTCTCCGCATTGACATCTTTGGCGGTTACTTCGTCGGTCTGGAGATTATGCAGAATGAACGAATCGCTCTTGACATAGGAGAAATAACCATGGACGGAGCAGACTTGTTTTAGTCTAAAGTTGTGGACTCCAACACTAAACAGGGCGTCTTTATCAGGAATTAAGTCGCCATGGATATAACCTGAGTAGTCGATAGCACCCTCTTTCTCTATTTTTTCTAAGTAAGACACCAAGTCGTCATACCAATCCTCCATTATAACGTCTCCACCTTCCAACCTTAGCCGTTCCCGCAACTCGTCAAGGTATGGCATTGCCTAAACCCCCCTTTAACTCTTATATTGCTCTCTCATTTTTCTGAGTTTTGCTCTTTGGACAATTAGCTCTTTCTCAATGTCGTCTATGACTATCCAATCCACGCCGAGTTTCTTGACCTCTCCGTTAAGGGTTCTGACTTTGTCAATCTCCTGTCTTAGCGTTTCTTCGTCAATGATGTCGTAAACGTAGAGGTAAACGAGTTCATTTATGACTCTACCAATCTCCTCATTGAGGTTTCTTGCAATCAAATATGCTGGATATAGTTGGACTTCATCCTCTGGGTAGCCGAACATTGTCGCTTTCTCAACGAGTTTATCGATGTCGATTGGCACGTATTCTGCCATGCTCACGAGCTTATCTGGAGTCCACACAGAAGTCCTAACGTATTTCTCGATGATAGCGTCGATTAAAGCCTTATCCACTATATATTTGCTCAGTTCTTTCTTGGCTTCGTCAAGCGTTATTGCACCTCTGCGGAGTCTGTTAAGAATTGCGTCGATTGCAAGCTTGGCTTCTGCTTGCGATTTCTCAAAGTCGGCGAATTCGGTTAGAATCTGAACTTCTCTATCAGACTCGCCGAGATTCTTCAGATTCTTTTGGAATAGTTCTTTAGTGATATAACCGTTGATGTATGCGTCGATCACGCTTCTGATCATCTTCGCTCTTTCATCTTTTATCGGTCTTATCTTGAACACCTGTAAGATTATTGGGATTTCATCCTCGGGGACACCCATCCACTTAAGCTTTTGCTTGACGTAGTCTTCTGGAATGTCAACGTATTCGGCGTAGCTTATCAGTTGCGACACTGAGAGCGTGTAGATTTTACTGCTCTTTTCGATAAGAGCTTCTGCTAAGTCCTCGCTCAATCCGAGTTTCATTAGCTCTTCTTTTGCTTTTTCGGGGGCTATAACTCCACGGCGAACCTTGTGCAAAATCGCATCCGCAAGAGTCTTCTTGTAAAATCCATCATACATCAGGTTTGCGATCTCGACGAACACCATTCTCTCCTCATCCGTGAGTTTGGCGTTGTTTACGATCTCGTTTATGGTCTGATCGAACTCCTCCTTACTCATGAAGCCTTCTGAGAATCTGTAAAGGATTCTGTAAAGCATGTATCTATACCAATATCTTATCCTTTCAACAGTCCTGACCTTTCTTAGAGTTTCTGCAACCACCCCATATAACTTATAGTAAGACTCATCTAAGGCGAGATTCGTGAGACCGAGTGCTTTAGCAATCGCAGTTACCATGTCTTTTAGGTTTTTCATCATCTCACTGAAATCGAGCATGTTCTCTGTGACCCCTCTGAGAAGGTCTCTAAAGTAATCTCTTAAGATGTCCAATGCTCGATCAAACTTCGCCCTGAGTGTTAGCAGTTTAACTTCTCCATCCAAGAATCTGACTGGAACGTTCTTACCTAAGATTTTCACGTCAGTCAGGTGGCTAAGTGTATTGTTAACACCCTCAAGCGTCATGAAGCCTTCTTTAAAGGCGTTGATGACCCCAGTTCTTGCGTAGGTTCTCTCTTCGGCTAAAGCATTCATGCACTCAGCAATTGTGATAGACTCAAGCCATCTTGGATGCATCCCTCTCGATGTTACGATGAGGAATAGTGCTTTCTCGTCGAAATAGTTGTTTTTAGTTAAATCTGAAATCTCTTTCGGAACGGGGACTTGCCACTTATACATCCATCTCGCATCGATCCTTTGTGGAATGTCTGCCATCAAATCTAAGTAGATTAGGTTATCAGCAGTCCATCCTTCAAGCCATGCAAATGGAGCGTAGTCGTGCCACTTGGCGTAGTGCTTGAGAACTTTATTTACTATCTCGTTGAGCTTGCTTGCGACCCCCTCACTTGAAAGAGATGTTATACCGTATTTATCTTGTAACTGAATCGGCGAATATGTAGTAGAAGCACCCAAATCTTCCTCTTTGGTGGGTGTTACGTTAACCCATGTCTGCTTAGCTACCACTCTGCATGCGAACTCCCACAAATCGCTCATACTCGGATATTTGTAGTGTAACAGGTAGTAGAACTTGGCGATGTCTTCATAGAAACCTTTCATGGACATTAACGTCTTGAAGCTGTTGAACGCAATCTCTGGTTTGTCTGGAACAGTGAATAAATCATGTATCATCATTCTTGCAATATCTGAGGGTGTAGGTAGCTCATATAGTAGGCTTATTGGGACTTTTCTTGAATTACCAAATCTATCGGTTATCGTGACATACCAGCCTTCCTCTGTTATCGGAGTCGTTAACCACCCTATGACTTCGTCGTTATAACCGTAGAGCGTTAGATACCGCCTCATTGTGCTAAGAAACTCACCGAACTTTTCTCCAACTGGCATGTGTCGCCTCGTTATTTCCCTCATCTCACCGAGACTCGGTAGCTCCACTGGCAGGACATTTCTCCACAGGGCGTTTGAAAGTCTCATCATCGGCTGTGACGCCCAGATTGACATACCGTAAATTATAGCTCTCCTGTATTCGTCTGGATATTTCATTATGTCGTCAGCGAGCTTCTTGAGCGGGTAACCCAAGTTGAATCTCATTGTGTAGGTGAATCCACCGCCACCGCCAGCATCAGCTCCTGCTCCAACACCCACAGGCTCTCCCTTGGCTTCTCCACGACCTCTAACTCTAACCGTGAAAGTCTTCTCGTATTTGTTGAATACTCCCGCCAGCTTTCTCAGGGCGATTTGCGTCCCTCTTGCGACGTATTCCGACCCAATGAATGTCATTAAGACCGTTCCCATTAGTCCGAAAGTCTCTATGATCTGTCCTCTTTCCCGCCCACTGGTAACTTTCTTTATGAGGTCTAAAACCGCCTTTTCAACGGGTTGTGCTACATTCTTGTATATGGTCTCAAACACGCTTGAGATAAGGCGTGAGCAATATTCACCAATTTTGTCTCGCAAAGCCTTTGTGGCGTCTATCAGAGCTGTCAGAGCACCCCAGAACGTTTCCATGACCGCTTTCGTGGTATCTGCGAGGAAAGTCGTGGTTGTGCTAAAAATGGTTGCTGTTACATTCTTAGTGGCGTTTATAACAGCACCTGTTAAGCTACTTAAGACACTTAAAATACCGCTAACAACCGTTGAGATAGCACCTTTAACTGCGTTCCAGACATTTTGGAAAAACTGTGCTACTGCACCCAGAGGGTCTTTTAAAAACTCTTTTATTTTGTTTTCGATTAAACCGAACACATCTATTATGGGTTTGATGAAGTCGCTCAGTGGCTTGACTACATGCTCATTAAACCAGTCTTGTAGAGGCTTAATTGCATTATCGTAGATGTATTTCCCTAAATTTTGGATATGCTCGGGTATCTTGCTAATCCAATCTACAAAACCTTGCCACCCTTTGGTTATCCAATCAACGGCATTGGAGAACCATTGCTGAGCGGTAGTTATGGCGTTCTTAAACCACTCTGGTAAATGTTCCCAAATCCACTTTCCTATTTCACTAAAGGCGTCTGCTAAAGGCTTTACCACGTTATTACTGAACCAACCTAATGGGTCTCTTACTATATTGCCAAAGAAGTCTGCAATGGTCTTGATGTAGTTCGGGATGTTTGTCACGAAATCAATGAATTTTTGCCTAATTTGGTCAAAGAATTGTGCAATTCCTACCAAAGGATTAACGAACCCCTGAAATGCTTTGCTAATTTCCGCCATTTTGTTTGGTATGTCCTTTATGATGTCGAAGAACGGTTGCAAGAATGGCTTGATATGCTCCCATATAAGAGCTGGCAGTTGTGGGATTTTGGTCACTTGCTGTTTTATCCAGTCAATACCACCTATTATTTGTGTAAACACGCTTTGTAGTGCTTGTTGCATGCTTTGCCATAATCCTTGCAAAGTAGCTGTTATTTGAGTTATCACGCCACGCAACCCTTCCTGAATCCTTGTGATTAGTCCATGGATCGTGTTTATCAGTCCCTGAAATCCCGACTGAATTTGCGTGACAAGCCCCTGAATCGTAGATACCACGTTACTAAGGATGTTTTGCAATGTCTGTTGGAGATTTGAGAAAGCACCCTGTATTGCTTCAACTACTGATTGTATTGCACTTTGAACTTGAGCGACAAGAACTTGAATCTGAGAGACTATATTTGTGGCGAAACTTTGCAATGCCTGTTGTATATTTGCGACAACACTTTGTATTGTGTTTATCAGTGTCTGAAATCCACTTTGAATTTGCGAAACCATGCTCTGAATTGCACTGACAACACTATTTGCCATGCTTTGTATGGCTTGCTGGAAGCTCGAAACCGCCCCCTGAATAGCACTAATCACAGACTGAAATCCACTCTGGATTTGCGAAGCTATGTTCTGGATCGCCGAAATTACGTTAGATATTAAACTTTGTATAGTCTGCTGAACGCTCGCAAATGTGCTTTGTATTGTTCCGATTATAGATTGACCGATAGATTGAACTGACGACAAAATACTACTAACCGTAGAAGTTACAGTAGAAACGGCACTACTTATCGATGATAAAATCGATGAGCCAATGCTGTGAACCGCCGATGAAACGCTACTCACCAAAGACTGCACATTGCTGATTGCGGACAATATAGCACTTCTAACACCGTTTACGGCACTTACAACAGCATTCCTAATACCGCTTATAGCACCTCTTATAGAGCTTTCGACAGAATGTATAGCACCTCTTAGAGACGATACCGCAGAAGAAATCGCCGAATCAATGAAATTCAGAATTGCAGAAGAAAGCTGACCGAGAGGATCGGTCACTCCGCCGTGTTCAATGTAAAACTCTTCAATGTCGTTCAAACTGAATGCTTCGATAGTAGTCTCTATGTCAAAAGCTTGGACAATAACCTCTGGTCTGATTTCGAACTCTTCGACGGCAGTCGCCATGCCAACCCCCTAATCAAGATAGTAACTTTGAGACTTTTAAATAATACTCCAACTCCTTGATAACTTTTTCCCTAAACTCTTTGTCATCCCTGACCATTATGTGGAACACAGGGGTGATTTTGTTTCCATCCACGATTCGCATGCCGATTAAGTAGCGGGGTTCAACGATCTTACCTCCGACTTTGTTTACCTCCATGATTTGAAGCTTTATCCGTTTGCGTGAGATCACCTCAACGTTTTCTTTTTCGATTGATGATCTTGGCGGGTTTATCAAGAACTTGTCCCTGACTTGTGGGATTTCAATTGTGTTTCCATGAGCATCCGTTGTAAGCTTATACGTAATTTCCTTTACATGGTATAAGTCGAAATGGAACTCGTCACCCCCTTCAACGTCAACCATGGTTATATTTTATCCTGTTAAGGATAAAACTGTTATTATAACTGGACTCTTTTAACTGCTCTTACGATCTGGTTCAATGTCTCTTTAAGCACGCTCCTTGAGTCTTGATTTTTCGTTACGAAAACAAACCCGTCTGTTAATTCTCTATCTCCCTTCTTAACGACATACCTGATGTTGCTGACGTTGTCTGTAACCTTCTTGACCTCAAGGACTTCAAGACTAAATCCTTCTTGCTCAACCTTAAACCCCTTATACGCCATGAAAATAGTTAAACAAAAAAACATTAAAAATTTAGCGATTATTTTTTGCGAGACTTCTTACCACCCTTCGTGGTTATGGTGATCATGTCTTGCATTTTCTTCAAAACTTTTGCAATCTCCTTCGAGTTAGTATAAACTTCACACTCTTCCTTCTTTTCGCACTCACAGGTGGCGACCGCAAAGACAAGCTTCGTATTGAGGTTTATTAGCTCAGACTGGAGTTCTCTTAGTTCATCTGGTATTTCTATTGCGTCACCACTTTCGATTTCAACTTGAGGAGTTGCCATGTTTATAGCACTATTACGGCATTATAAAAATCTTTCTGTTAGGTGGATTGCGTTTTCTGAGCGGTTTCAAGGTCGGCGACATCTTTGAATTTTTTAACAACCCTCATTATCTCCCTTAAGATTTGTTCGTTACAACCCATTCTCGTGTATTTCATGATCAGGTCGTCTTCTGTTAGGATTCTTTTCCACTGCTTGTGCTTGCGATGGGGTTTGTAGTGCATGTAAACGTATTCTTTGGCGAATGTTATGTAACCGAGCCTGAAATTGCCATGAATTCCATGCTTATCCAGAATCGGCTTAACATGCTCAATGATATTCTGCAACCTTGCTTGATGCTTTCCACCCTCCCACTGTATTTGATGCCTCTTCTGGAGGAAGAACACCCTTTGATATAGCGTGTGCTTTGGTGGTTCGATGTTTTTGGTGATCTCTTTAATCTCGGGGCGAACCTCGACGTCCAAACCCTTCGTTATTGGTGTCTTAGAGGCACGCATTTTGAACTCCTTGACTCGCTTAGCCAAATCCCTTGAAAGTGGTCTTAGGATGTCACTTTTGAACCGTTTTTCCTCTGGGACGACTCTGGCGTAATTTACTCTTGCGTAGTTAACTTGAGTCTCGTATGGGAATTTAGTAGGGATTTCTTTTTCGGTTTTGTAGTCGTCAGTCCATCTCTGCTTTCTTATTCCCATTTTTCGCCCTTTTCTTTCTGTTGATTTTGCGACCTTTGCGACTCCAACGACTGCGAAACCAACGTAACTGCAGTTTAGAACCTTGCTTTCAGCGGTTAATAGTTTTTCGAACATCCCCTCAATGTAATATGGAGCGACGTCTCGTCTTTTCAGGATTTCTTTGTGCGTATCGATAAAGTTTTTGAGAGCTTGACCCACCTTTTTGTAATACGGAACGCTTTTTTCAGTCGTATGGTAGCGTAAATTCCACAATAATCTCGCAAGGTCTCTCCACGTGACATCGGGTGGGTCGTATATACTTTCATTGTATTTAGTCATCCCATACCTCGCTTTCTCTATTTTTGGAAACTCAAAAGCGAAATTTGGCATCTCAAAGTCAAACTGATCAAACGGAAAATGCAAATCCAAGTTTAAGTAGAAATCAAGCAAGAAGTTAAAAGTCAGATTGAAACCAATGGATAGGTCTATATTAGGTAATTCAAACTCCCAGTGGAGCATGTCAAGTCCGAGCCACGTTAGGTCTGTGAGGTGCTCGATGTAGTTTTCTTTTCGATCCCTGATCTTTGCGGATGGGTCGATTCTCGGCATGGCGGATCAGCTCCGCCCATCCGATAGCTCAACGATCTCGTAGTCTTCAATCTTGGACTGCTCGACCAACCACTGAGGAATCGGAAGCTTAAGTTCCTTCATTAACTCAACATACTTTACGTGGTAATCCCATTTCCGTGTCCACTCTCTTGCCTTGGTGCAATACTCCTCGTATTCATCTCTGTGGTTCTTGAATACGTCAATGGCGTAGTCCATGATTTCTGCAAGCATATCTGGCGTGAATACGTGAAATATCCAATATTGGTATTGGTTCGCCTTAACGGGTTGTTTATCAATATAGCTGAACAAGAAATTGAAATCTGGAGATGAAAATTCGTTTAATGGTGCGTAATCCGCATGAAGAGCTGGAATACCCACCGCTCCAGCTTCCAACACGGGAAGCCCGAATCCCTCAGAATATGCAGGATGAATAAGGTAATCACAACACGCCATATAGCCTAAAACCATCTCGTGTGGCGATCCGCCGAACCCCTTGAGGAATACAGCGTTGTTTATCCCTTGGAATTTCTCTCTCGCCGACTCATCGGTTATCAAGAACACCACGTAGTCTTTCTCGTAGCCTTTCTGGTTGAGAATTCTCATGGCATCCGCAAGACCTTTAAGATTCTTGCGTGGATCATCACGAGCCACTACTATGAACTTAACCCTATCCTTGGCTAATTGCTCGGTCTGTCGCTTTTGGAGCAGGTTTCTTTTGTGGATTTCTCCGCAAAGCTTCCAGTCGATGGCATGGTGGACGACCTTTCGAACCCGCAATCCGACAGACTGCAAGCATTCTTTAACAAAATTGCTCACTGCGACGAACTCACACCTCCTCATGTTTGAATGAGCGACATTACCCTTTGTGGGGACACCTTCTATCGTTACGTATAAAACTTTAGGCTTCTTTCCGAGAATGTATGGAACGATAGCATCCCCGATAAAGTTGATCGTGGCGAGTTGAAACCATATAGCTCCAGCAACGTCATCTCTGTTTAAGTCTTCAACTGAGATCGTTGACTTGTATATCGCTTCGTAACCACACTCTTCAAGAAGCCGTTTGAATAGGTTCGCCTGATTCAGCATGGAGTCCGCCTGAAGGGGGGAGATATACACGATGTTCCCTTGCATAGAATACATTATGCCACATAATAAATAAACGTTACTACCAAAAGCGTGAAAATCAAAAAAAAGAAGACTAAAAGCTCGCAGTTGGTGTTAGCTACTGCAATTCAGGGGAGTTAAGCGTAAGCCTCAGCTCCAATGACTGCCTCAACGACTGCGTCAACGATGTCGGGATCAAGACCCTCAGCGATTGCCTTCTGCTTCCATGCATTGGCGGTCTTTCTAAGTGCCATGCCACTCTGGTGTCCCTTGGCTCTAAATAGAGCTCTTGCAAGGTTCAAGTAAGGCACTCTGAACACTCCAAAGATACCGTTCTCGTCAAGGATGCTTCTGACTGTCTTCTCCATGTCGGTAAGCTGTGCCTGACCCATTTGCTGGAGCTGAACCATTTTGTTCTTTCTGTTCTCGAACTTGGTCTTGACTACGTCTGGTATAACTGCAAGGTCATAGTTCTCAACCCTGTCCGTAAAGTCCCTATATGGCATACTTTACTCACCCCCCTACGCCTTTTGTCTTCAATAATGATTATGATGCTAACAAAATATAAATTTTTCGATCAAATTATAAAATTTGCGGAATACTAACCTCTAACTAAGTGAGGGGTAAGTATATATACCCTATATTAGAGTAAGATCACTTATGGAACAAGCAGAAAAAAACCTTTTTGAAGTCAAAACAGCAAAAACAATCGGTGATATTTTAGAATGTGAAACAATTGAAGAAAAAATCAGAAGGAAATTAGCAGAAGAACTACCACATCTTCCAGCAGAGCAAATTGAAAAAATCGCTCATAAATTACTTCTCGACCTTACTGAAGCTGAAAGCAGAAAAGCATACGCAATAAGTATTTTGCACCAAACAAGAAAATATGTTCAGGGTTATCTTAAAAATTACAGGGTAGAGGTCGAAGTAATCGACAACAAGTATCCTTTGGAGTTACATGTCAAAGTTTACTTCTGAGGTGCTGATTATGTCTTCGCTTAAATATCTTTACAAGTCTGGGATACTAAAAGATTTCAGGGGGGTTGATTTGGCAGGCATAGACAGAACTCTTAAAGCTCTCCAAGGCACAGGCATGATCGTTCTTTTAGAAAAACCGCAAGAACGATCTTCAAGCGAACGGAAACGCAAACGAAGCATATCGGCTAAAAAGCAAACTAAATTCGAAAAAATGCACAAATGGGTTGAGGAGATGTTGGACAAATTAGAGTCCTCGCATCCTCCCGAAAAACCTCAAAATTAGCCAAAACAAAAAAATCTCAAGGAGAACAATCAAAATTGAGGTTAGGCAAAGCACTATAATGCTCCATTTCGCAAGAGCCAAGAACTTCTCCGCATCCTGATTTAGCTGTTGAACAAGTGCAATTTCGTTAGGGGTCAGGTTCGAAGTGGGGACACACATAGTTTGGATAAGTGTATATCGGCGAACTTCCCCGTGTGCACTTTCCAGTGCATTCTGTTTCTGGCTTCCAGTGCTTACAGACCATACACCTTCTTTTTGGAGTCCCCTTGCTAAGCTTTTTGCTTAGAAATTCTCCTACGCCAAGCATTCTTGATCCCCTCGTAGAGTTTTACAACTCCCAAGACGATCCCCGAAAAAGCTATTGCTGTTAAGCATAGCATAATGAAGAATCCCAGCACGATTACGAATGTTCCACCGCTTACAGTTATCCATGCTCTTACTAAGTCCCACGTTACGTCTACCATAAGTCAGCCCTCCTAAAAAATTATTGGAAGAGAATTCTTGCCATCGCAACCTTTGTCTCGTCATTCAAGTTTGCTTTGTTTCTACCACTCGGATTCTGTAGGAATTTCTCAACCGCCTTTCTTACGTTGTCCAAGTCCACTCCAAGCCTCTCCTCGATTTGGTTTATCGTGTTCATCGTCATGTTTCTGTATTCGTTGATTTTCTTCTCGTCCCCGTTCAGCTCGACGATTGTCTTCAACTGCGCCACTGAGTTTGCGATCTTGAATGCATACCAAAGGTGTCTGTCGATGTCGTAACCCCAGTGGTATTCTTTTTCTCCCCTCTTGTATTTTTGCTCCTTTGCAAATTGCCTAATGGCGACTTCCACGACCTCACACTTTTTCATTCCCCTTCTCTTGGCGATCTCGTCTATTATTTTCTTCACGTCAGACCTAACCCCAACACACGTCCACGCCATTTTGCACCACCTCTATGTAATAGTTATAGCATTAATGGTATATAAAGTTTTCGAAATCTACTACGTAGGATCATTTAAAAAGGTTAGGCGTGGAGTTCAAAAGCATTTCACAAACAACGTTACGAAAGACAACCCGACGAAGAACTCGCACAGGTCTCCGATGAAATTCGCTGGCGTTTCTCTCTTTCTGCTGTATTTGTAGCAAAACTCCACGAGTTCGTAGAAAACGAACAAGACAAAGAACCCTACGTGAAAATAAGACAAAATCCCAAGGATTAGATGTCCCAAACTGAAGGCATCGTCAAATATCTCTACCTGCATGGAGTTTTTTAGGCGAAACCTTCATATAGCCTTTACGCAAAAATTGGTGTCATGATAAACGAGGTGTTAGAAAGGTCTGGAAAGAAAAAAAAGGTTTACGAGGTTATTGGAATCTCAAGAGAGCAATACGATCAGCTTTTTGACAGATACAAGGAAGAGTTTAGGGAAATTCTCAAGACGGGACGATTCGTCGAAGCTGGGATAAAACTCCTCAGGTGGCTTGGAGTCGCCGACAAAGACATTACAACGGACAATATCGTCAAATCGGTCATCGTCATGAAGACTATAATCCATTACGTTAACAGAGCCTCGGAAGGGAGACGACCCCAAAGCCGAGGTGGTGCATAATGCCATGTCCAAACATTGAGTTTTGTCCCGCTAAGGTTGGCTACAAGCACTACACAGAAGTCTGTCTCAGTGAAGAGGATTGGAAGAACTGCAAATATTACGTGGACTATAAGATGTCACCTGCACAGTGGAAAAAATACGTCGGTGGTTCATCGCAAACCAAGAGCGGTTTTGGGTCAAGCTTGTTCTGACTAAACCGTAAATATTATATATCCCTTATGTAATAATTCTTACCATGGGAGGGGTAATCGACGTAGTTAAAACGGCAATTGAAATACCCATAGACGAATACGTAAAAATAGTGCTGTTAGTCGTGGAAGGTAAATATCCAAACTTGAAGCAAGTAATCAGAGCGGGGTTGCAAAAACTCTTCGAGGAATACGGAGAGGAGTATTTCAGGGAAGCCATGGAGAGAAACAAAGATGTCGTTGAAAACATAATGAAGAACGCCAAAATAATCAAGAGGAAGAGAGTCAGAAAGTGGGTCGTCACAAGCCCGCAGAGGAGGTGAGTCTGATGGGGAGATACATGTTCAAATACGGGGTTGCTAAGAGCTTGTGCAACGGAGATGTATTTCAGGCACTAAGAGGGAACAGCATACCCTCATACCTCGCATATACACTTGACGGCAGAAACACCATCAGAGACTTGATCAGCACCGTCGTTTGGCACTATATCCCACTGAGAACATGCAAAAGGCTAAGGATGGCTTTGAAGAGGTCACTCAGGAAGAAACACCAACCACGCCACAAAAAGCTTGAGAAATACGGTTTTCCCGTTCCCATATAATTTTTTTGATTGGGGTGTTGTCAATGGTTTGTCTGGAGGACATAATTGATGGGATTTACAGGCGTTGGGAGTCCGTGTCTGGAAAGCACCAAAAAATCGACAAGGTGCGGAAGTTCCTTAAGGAGCAGGGATTCCCGAAAAGATTGGTCATCTACGATCCAAGACGGGATGAAGCATACGCATTACTATCTCCAAAAGATTATGGCACAGAATACGCCGAAAAATTAGAGGAGATCATAACATGGTTATACGGACAAATGCCATCATCTGTGGCGATCAGAGTTACTACAAAGAAATACGAGTTCCAAGACAAAAACCCAGCAATACATGAGCAGACTGTGGCAACTCTTGGGATGACATACCTCGGTCGCCATGGCAGGATGGAATACTTTTTGCTCCACGAATCTGATGGAGTTTACGTGCTCCTCGAACTCATGCTCTGACCTGTTGAGGGGGTCTTTTGATGCCAGAGATCGAGGAGCTAATCGAAGAGGACGACAGGCTTCGTGAGAAAGCCAAGGAGAGTATTCAGGAAGTTGAAGAATGCCACCGCTGTGGATGGTGCTGTGCAAACAAACGCATTCTCGTCACGATCCCTGAAATGGTCAGGATTCTAAGGCACACGGGCGAAAGATTCTCAGACATCTTCGTGGTGGAGAAGAACAAGCTTTCAGTTAGCATTAGGACAAAAAAAATCAATGGTAAACGTTTCTGCATTTTTTATGACAACGGTTTGTGCAAAATCCACCAAGTTAAACCGTTTCAGTGTTTGACTTATCCAGTAATTTTCCATCCGTTCATATTCAAGATAAACCCGCCGATCCTTGTCGGATCGCACAAATACATGTTTACATGCCAGTCGCCAAGCGGTGCTAAGGCTCGCTACACAATTTATGTCAGAGATTTCAACGAGATAACGCAGTCCCGACTTGCTCTCTTAGAGGAAAACTACTTCGATCAGCTTATTTTGATCAGGAAGAGGAATTTAAAAAGAGCCATCGAGGAGATCGCCCTTGAAAGACCTTGAAGACATCATAAAGCAAGCTATCCTCAAGAAGGCAAAAAAGTTACAGGAAGACCGCTCCAAAACGATACACGTCACAGACCTGACGGGTTGCATTCGGAAGAGCTACTACATCAAGAAGCATGGCTTTCCGTTCAGTGAGAAAGTCGCTTTTTGGCTTCTCTTTGGTTCTTTAGTCCATGAAAGTTTGTCTCCAGTGATTGCAAGGCGAATCAATGGTGAGACTGAAGTTAGAACCAAATACAAGTATAAAGGCGTCGAAATCTTAGCGACGGCGGATGTGCTGGGCGACAACGAGGTCATCGAGCTTAAAACATGCAAGAATCTTCCATACAGTCCCTTTCATTCACATGTCGAACAAATAAACGCCTATATGCACATGTTCGGGAAACCGAGAGGAGTGATCGTTTACATCTCACGGACACAATTGGGGGTTAGAGTCTTCGAACAGTTCGGGGATTGGGATTTGTTTAAGAGAACACTTGATAAGGCAGTGCTACTCAAAACGGCACTTGATAAGGATGTGCCACCACCGTGCAATTTACCATTACATCTCAGAAAGGTATATTGCAAGGATTGTCCCTTCAGGGTAAGATGCACTCAAGACTCCGAACTTTTGTAGCGTAAATTTTATATACTCTTACCACCAATGTTATAGTGGTGATAAACATGAGCGAAGGAAAAAGGTATGTGTTAAACACACTTGTGATGCCATGTTCGGCGGATGTATTCGAACTGCATTGCAGAAAGATCGACTTAGAGCAAGCGAGAGCATGGATTAAGCAAGGAGACTTCATTAGTGCTGTAGGTCACGAGAGCACCGCAAAGCTACTTTCAGAATTGCTTGGAGTTGAAATCATGCCAAACAGAATCTTTGTTGACATGGAACTTTGGGATGAGGCGTTAGCAATTCAATTCTTGGAGAGGATTCAAGAAGGCAAAGTGCTAAGCAAAGATGAGCTTGAGGAGCTATACAAAAAAGGAAAAATCGTTTTCAGATTGATCAAAAGAGTTCTTTAACCCTATTTTTTATCAATTTTTGGGAGGGACGTTTATGGGAAAGCTTGAAGACGCTTTCTGCGGTCTTTTAGACGAATCTCCAATCGTTGTAAACGTTAAATTCAAGGAAAAACGCATCAAGATTTTCATTGCTTTTGGGGAGATAATTATTCCAAGGTTGCCAAAAGAAAGGAGCGTGCTACCTAAACTTGAGGATAAATTCAAGTGCAAAATTAAGATCATGGGATTTACAACGAGGATTACACCAAATATCGTCGAAGAAATAATCCAAAAGGACGGAGCGTTGTCCACAGCAGATAGCAAGCACGTTGAAGCTCTGAGAAGCTGGTTTGAGGAGCATGGTCGGAACGTTATCGGAGCTTTGCTCCACATAATTGCTTGATTAGAAACCATAAACTTTATATACTTGTTATACCATAATTATTCTCAGAGGGGGGATGAAAATGCGGTTGGTGGAGGTAGTGTTTGAAAAGGAAATAGTTTGCTTTGGAGTGGGGACTTCAGAGATCGTGGAAATAGCAAAAAAAGTCATTAGCGAAACTAAAGATATTAGTGTTCAACTGGACGGATGGGATGAAAAAGGCAACTTCAGGTTTGTAGTCAGGGCGTCGGCTGGACAGAGCTACTTGGAAAACCATCCCGAGGACTTCGTGAAATATGCAACGTTTGAGATGAAGAAATTCTTTAAGAAACTTGAAAGCGAAATCATGGAGGTCATTTCCTAATTTTTTGAGGGTTTTCGGGTGGGTCATCTTTTGAGAGGTGGTCGAATTGTTGAGCTACCTTGCAGACAGATTGATTCAGTTCTACGAAGACTTTGAAGGATTCTGCAAGTGGATTAAGCTCATGGAGAGAGCAGGAGCACTAAAAAAGGTAGAAATCGACAAAGAGCGTGGCATAGTGTCTATCAAAGGCAAAGTTGGAGGGGTTGACGGAGTAAGCACGGGACTGCTGAGGAACGTTGATCCGATAAACAACCTTGTATGCCTTGGATTCGCTTTCTTCGGCGAGTTCTGGGTTTTTATGCCAGACAAAGAAGAAGCGTTTAAAAAAGTAAAGAAATGGTGGAAGGAGCAGATTAAAAAGAAACGCAAGCCTTGAAGCACATCGAGAGGTGTCTGAAATGAAGGACTGGTTAAGTCCAAACGAGCTGTTGGAAATCGGAATCTGCTATTGTGGGGGGAAAATAGTCCAAATATCGGAAAAGGAGTGGAGATGCGAAAAATGCGGTCTCGGCATAATCGAAAAATAACTTAATCTCTCCTTTTTTATTTTTTTCAACTCTGTAACGATAACGAAACAGTTATATAGTGGTTACTACATAATTAAACTCATGAAGGGGGAGTCGAGCTTCGACAAGTTTCTAAGAGAGTTCTTAAACAAAAGCGTGGAGTTCCAGACGGATACCTTGGACGACGCAATAAAAATGATGCGTTTGATGGTCTTAGACAACATTGGATACGAACTACTCAGAATCAAAGAATATGGCGTGAGCATGATATTGGGTTTGGAGAGTCTCAGCAGGATGGTGTTCACGAAGCCTGAAATTGAAAAGCTTGTCAAAAAGCACGACAAAATCGTCAAAAAGATTTCACATGACATAATAAAGCACGTCGGCAAAGATGTGTTGTTTGACGTAGGGGTAATCGCAGAATGCATACACGAAACATACAAGCTGATTATGAGAACACTTGAAAAACTTGAAAAAGGTAGCACATTCAGCTTGGTGTTAGTCCCTTACGCCCTGTTCCTTAAGCAAGCTACGTTCAACGTCAACAGAGGAGTATTATTCCTTGCAAAGGACGACACGAAAGAGTTCAAAAAAGGAAATAACTTTTTCAGGGAAGAGATATACGAAAGATACTTCACGGAAATCAGTGAAGATACAACAGTCGAATGCGTTGTCAAGATCGCACACTTAACAAGCTTGCTAATTAACATGGCGGAAGGGGTAGCAACAAACATAGCAAACTATGTCCACGAAAAGATACTTGAAATGGGTGGGAAAATCGTCGGAGAGAAGCCTTGCGATTGAACAATGACTGGCTCGCAATATCGCAAAGGCTACGTTCTGGAAAGGGATATCCTCAAACGGTTAGAGAAACAAGGGTTCTACGTGGTGCGGAGTGCTGGTAGCAATAGGCTCTGCGACCTCGTTGCAATCCCCAACAAAGCCATGAGCGAGGATAAGCCATTGTGTATCCAGTGCAAAAAGACCACAAAGCCAAATCAGTTGCCGAAGATTGACAAGAGTGAGCTTGAAGCTCTCAAGCGGTTGGAGGAGAACTACAACGTCAGGGTGCTTCTGGCGTTGCGGTATCGGGTCAGGGGACGGTGGCAGACCAGATTGGTTACAATCGAGGAGTATTTAGACCTCATGAGAAAGTAAAAGAGGAGTTGAGTTTGATGTATAAACGAGACAAGCTTATCGAATGGGGTTTAGAACCTGCAAAGCCAAACATCTTTGAGAGAATCTTCTATGCATTGACAAGCAAAGACAAAGTTAGATGTATCTGTGGCAGACCGTTAGGCAAAGTCTGGAGAGTTAATATACTTGTCTTCAATGGCTACGTGTATGACCGAATTCAGGGAGTTGGCACAGAATGGATTTGGACAGCAATATGCGTCAACTGTTACAAAAAGAACATAGAGAAGCTCAAAATCTTAGAAAAAGAAGGAAAAATAGAAGCCGAAAAGAAAGCTTACAACCAAATTAATGGTGAGTGGGTCTGGAAACCTATAAACGAATTACTCTAAAGACGTAAAGAAGGCGTAAAGTTTATATATCTTTTATTCCTATTTTATAGTGGTGGTAAAAATGCCAAGGTATTTGAGCGGGTTAGAACCAAGAAGGGGTTGTGGGTATAGAAAGGTAGGAAAGCTCTATGTAAGGGGGTTCGGAACATTCAGGGAGTGCCACAGACTGCCTATTCCACTAACAACTTGTCCAGTTTGCGGAGCGGGAATCGGATTCACGAGAGGGTGGATGAGATTACAAGCCAAGAAACTATTGAAAGAGTGCGGTGAGGAAGTCATCACTTGTCCGCAATGCGGTGAGCAAATGATCAGAAGCCATATGTTCGATAGGAACGTCTGGCTCTGTGAGAATTGCGGAATCGGAATCGAAAGAGCTCCCGAACCATGTAACTGTGACGAGAACTGTGAGGTGTGCCATCCGCCAGAAAAAGCTTTCATGCTGTGGGTGGGTGAAAAATATTACCCGACGCCACACGACTTCATGAGTGAAGCAATAGAACTCGGTGTCAGTAAGGCAGTGCCGTCCATTCCGAGGGACTTCGAATTGGGTAAAACTTTAGTCTATCTTGCACACAGGAAAGCGGTTGACATCTATATACCGAACAAAAATACGATTACTGGTTACAAAGTCGAAAAGCATTCTGGAATCTTCATGAGCTTCAGACCGACTCACTTCGAACTCCTTGTCAAGGAGAGTGATTACAACGCCAAGAAGGATGAATACGATGAGCTTGAGAAAAAAGGGATACAAATAATCGTAGTCCCCGACAATTACGATGAAATGGTAAAGAAGGCAGAAGAAAGAGATAAAAGACTGAAAAGGACAAGAAAGAACAGAGTTAGAACTGCTCGGACTTTAAGTCTCGGCGGTTTTTAGTCAACGAAAATCTAATAACTTTTTTTGTTATTAAATACTTTTAGGATGCCGAGAAAGGAGTTCGGTGAACACTCCCGCAACTGGGAGCTTGCCACAAGAGATGAAGTATTGTTCCCAAAGCTATCTCGGAGACACAAAAAAATGTCACAGCTTGTGGCAAGGACTTTCAACAACTTGGACATGATATACAACCATGTCGCAAAAATCCTTGACGAAAAAGGCGTTTTCGGATCATACAGATTAAACTACAAGGCATACGCTCAGGAACTGTGGCGGGTTTGCCAAACTTACTCTGGAAAGGCTAAGGAATTGGAAGCGGATGCAATAGCTGTCAAGTATTGGCTTTACGGTTGCGACGATGAAATTTTATATGAGATCGGACTATTATTCGGATTAGAGGTGTTTAAAATGCTTGCCGAGAGATTAAAACAAGCTCTGGAAGAAGCAAAAACTCTTAAAGCTCCAGAGATTTATCAAGACCCTCTAAAATTCGAATTCGAATACGATGAAGCTGGAAATATCGTTAAGATAATCGTAACGGATAAGGTAACTGGAGACGTAAAAACGATTAACCTAAGTTACGATGAGAAGGGTAATCTAATCGAAATCGATGAGGTGAGAGTGTGAGGGTTAAGATTCCGTTTAATCGGATTCACGTAAATCAAGGTAGAGATGGTTTGGAAATCGTTTTTAACTACGGTAAAAATTGGTATCGACTCGATTGGAATCATGTTCCAGATAAATTCAAGATATTATACGTTGCTACGCTTAAACTACAAGGCTTGGAGATTCCAGAACATCTGAAAAAATACGAGAGAGATACAATCAATATCTCGGATATAAACATCGAGATAGAACTCGATGAATGTGAAAAGATACCAGAAACGTATCCACTGTAGGTGATTCGCTATGCCAATCACGTATGACCCAGCAAATAATAAAATACTCGTAACTGGTGGAACGGAAGCTACACCATATTCTTTCGAAGATTTATACAATGCTGACAAAAACGGAACTTTAACATTAGTCGAGAGAACGAATATTACCGATGTAGATTCAGAACCAGTAGATAACACGTATCCATTGCGACCAGCAGATGACAAAGTCTTAGGTGGCAACAAACACGATTTGTGGTTAGAAATATCGAATTGGAGTGGTTTTGATTCTGCAACTATCAGATTAATCGGGAAAGACGAAGCTGGAAATGACCAAACTGAAGACATAACCGTAACTGGTGATGGAATATACTACTCTTCGAAATTGTGGACAGAATTAACGCAAACGCAAGTTGTTAGCGTTAGCGGTAGCGGTAGCTTCGATTACAAGCTCGTTCAAGGAAGATGGGGCGTAGTATGGAAGATTGGAGAGAACGAGTATTTTCTTGATGCTAATGTAGATATAGGAGACTACGAAACTCCTACATATTTCGCTCATGAGAACTTTGCGGTCAAGATTGGAACATACGATAACCGAAGAGATTTCAACATGAAAATCGCTAACATCAGATTCGTGAGAGGTAGAATTGAGATTCACGAATATAACCCATGTGCATGGAGAGGTAATCTCGTATTTGAGCATTGCGTGGTTAGGAGAACGGTTAGAACTTATGTAGCAACATCAGTGAATACCGAATTAACAGCTAAAGACTGTTATTTCGATATAAATAAGTTTTATATCGGTTCTGGTTCTCATTATATACTTGAGCGATGCTGGATTGATTCTAACTTAGATATATCACACTCTGAAGTCGAATTACCGAAAAGCGTCCTATACAATCACCAGATGTGGATAGCTGGAGAGATAACGTTAGTTGAAGTCGAAGTAATTAATCCAAGAACTATCGTTTACGAGCTTGTGAGTAGTGGTGCTAAGTTATATTTAAGGGATTCGTGGTTCGATTTATCGAGATTAAAGCACAGACAAGAGGATAACGAAACTTACGTTCAATGGAGCTTCCACATTAGAGTAACGGATAAAGAAGGTAATCCAGTAGAAGGAGCAGACGTTTACCTCTACGACAAAGACGGAAACGAAGTATTACACGAAGTAACAGATGTTAATGGTGAAATACCGCTTCATTACATCACGCAATACAAAATAACTGGAGCGGGAACTGGAGAAGAGTTAACGGTAGAAGATTTCAACCCATATACGTTAGTAGTATGGAAATGGGGTTATACGAAATATGAAGCTAAAATAACGATAGATAAACCGATTAAGAATGTTCCAATCGTTCTCAATGCGTTATATACATACGATGACCTATGGAATGAGGTCAAAGCGTTAAGAGAAGACTTGAAAAAGCATGATGCGAAAATGACTGCTTTAAAGTTCGTCTGAATTTCGCTCAGTCCAAGTGGTTGTTCGACGAGATCAAAACTACGACACCTATCCGATCTTCAATTGCGGTCTTGTAAATCTTTAAAAAGCAGATAGGACACAGCACCATGTCCCCGTCGATGATATAACTATCTCCAATCTTTTTTCCGCAATAGTCGCAATTCATTTTTTTCAGCACCATTTGCCTGTGTTCCGTTTTACTTCGGGGGGTAGTCTTCTTATATACATCCAGTAGTAAACATGGGACAAAATAAGAAAAACGACGAAAAGGAAAGGACATGCGATCAACGGGATTAAAAGGACTTCTACAGGCATGATCTATCACAATTTTTAACGAACTCCATGAAAAGGCGATAGCATCTAATGTAAAAACTCCTTGTGCAAGATGAGAACGTTGTATAGTCATACAAGTATTCTCTTAGCTCCTCCGCCCCTCTAAAATACCCATGATGTCGCAAAATGCGTTTAACAGCTACTGGTATCCTTTCGCACGACGCTTTTGCGTAACCTCTCTGCTCAAGCCACTTCTTGAACCTTTCTAAGAGCATTTCGTCCCCCCTCACAAACCCCAGCATCTGCACCACCCTTTAGGGATTTTTTCGCTTGAAGCCATTTGCGGTTGTAATCAATGTAATATTGCGTTTTCTCTCTGTTATAATCTTTTGCGTGCTTAAAGACTTCATGAATTTCTTCATCGGTGAAACCTTCTTCGATCATGAGCAGGACTAAATGAACTCTGGCGAGGTGTTCGATTGATCCGACGTTGTTTGGATCGGCGTGCTTGCTCTTCGAATGGATTTTAACGATCAGCGGATCGAGACCGAGATAACCCTTCTCCTTGAGAACCTTTGCGTAATACTCAATCCTTCTGCGTCTCCAATTGCCGTTCTTCTTCTTGTTATTGCTAAATACTTCGTCCTTTGACTTTTCTCGCACACCCTCACGGAACGCTGATTGCGTGATCAACAGGACATCGTGACGCCTAACCAGATCGCCGAAGTCCTCGCTTTCGTGAATTTCAATCGGTGAATACTTGTATTTGCAGAAGTGCAACACCGATTCGCAATCGAGCTTCACGAACTTTTTTGGGTTGATCGGCACACACCTGCGACCAGATTTGGTGTTGATCGTAAGCGGAAGCCTTGACACCCTCGCAAGCTCTATCACTTGCGTATCAACGCAACTGACCTTTGCCTTCCTGATAAGCGTCTGTGCCGTGAATCGGAGTGACTCCTTCTTGAAGAACAAATCGACCTCTGGGAAATCAATAAACACGTGGAAGCCTTTAGCTCCGCTGAAATATACCCTCGGAGTCACGTTTCGCTCAAGCAGATATTGGACGAGCTTCTTGGCGTTCTTGAAAGCCACTCTCAAGTCTTCGTGGTCAAAATCGAGGAACAGCGTGTTAACGATGGCAGACTGCTTTCTAATCTCGCTAACATCATGCCACTCCTTGAATGCGTAAACGCTCACGTAAACGTCCCTGAAATCCCATTGTTCGGCGAAATTGTAAAGGATTTGTGCGTCCCTGATGTAGATATTCCTCGTTGCGACTTTACTATCTCCACTGCCAGAGATACCGCAGAACTCCCGTGGATACTGTCCTTTGCAGTGTGCGTCCCACAACTCTACCAGCTTCTCCCTGTTGATTTTCATGGGGGGTCACCTCGTTTGCGGGCTGGAAGCCTCGCCCTTTAGGGCGGGGAGGAGGTCAGCCGAGATTCGGCAAGAACGGGATGCTAAATCGTATTGGGACTCTTCTGACGACAAAACAACGCTTCCTCGCCCTTGTTAGTGCGACATACCATACTCTGTATTCGTTCTTGAATTCTTCGACATCTCTCGTGATTGCGGACTGGATTTTGGATGTTATCCCGTCAAAGACGATTACCGTATCGGCTTCGAGTCCTTTCGCTCCGTGAATCGTCGTCATGAATATGTCCGATCTCGGCGGGATGTTGCGGGAAATCGCATTTGTCAGCTTTGCAACTCCTTTTTCGCTCATGTCAAGCAGTTTTATGGGGTCGTTGCTGTTCAATGTCAGCTTATATGATATGGGTAAGTAGTTATCCACATCTTCAATCGTCAGCTCGTTTGTTAGAGACTTCTCAATGAACCTCAAAGTGGCTTCGGAGTAAGCTTTCGTCGATCTAAGGTAAGTCAAGAACTCGGTTTTGTAAATCGGGGTTTTCGCATTCCTATATTTCCATATAAAGCTGTAAATTGCGAGTTGTCTGTCAGACCACCCAAAACGACCCCTAAATGGTATCCCTTGCTGGTTTAAGAAACCCGCAAGCACCCTCAAGTGGTGGTTCGTCCTTGCTAATATTAATATATCCTTATATTTATTAATAATATCGGTGACCTTCGAGAAGTCAATCTCATGGATAGTTGTCTGACCCACGCATTCCACATCGAACACTTCTTGATTACTCATTCTAAGCAATTTAGTCGCTTTCGTGTATGCGTCCTTACTCAGACGCCATGATGGTGAGAGAACCATGAACTTTGAGTTTTTCCGAACTTCGTCGCAGAATTTAGGTGTTGTTCCCCAGAAAGCGTAGATACAGTTGTGAACCACGACGCCATTCACGATATAGTTGTGTGTTACTTCAACCTCCAAATCATAAACCTCATCGACCCTTATCTCTTCGATCCTCTCTACAACCCTATCATACCTGATCTTACCAATTTTTTGGTCATATACTGGTATATACATCCCCGTAAGCACATTCTTGGCAGGCATAACTATAGCTTCTGTAATCCCACCTGTGGAAGGGTCTTCCGAACGCTCTGTTGGTATATACGCAAACATCAGATGGTCATCAGTTACTTCGACTTCGTATCCAGACTCCGTCCTGAATTTGATAAATCGCTTCATGGTAACTTCGCTGTGCTTTTTTACAACCCTATACGCTCTAACTCTATGCTTACCCATTGCTGTTAATACATACTCCCCTTCACGAATGTCTTCTATGTTTTTCCATCCATGCGGGGTCAAAACCTTCGACCCCTTTGGCACACACTGGTTTTTATCGAAACAAACCAATGTCTTGTCCGCATTTTTGCTCCAGAGCTTGAAGAGTTCGTATTGGATCGGCGTCTTGTCTTGGAATTCGTCGCTGATATAGACCTCGACAGGGGGTGTCAGCTTAAGCTCATAAGTTCTGCGTAGCATTTGCGGGAAATCGACTTTGTCCTCTTTCTCCAGCCACGACAACCACTTGTCGATGATGTTAGGGATGTCTGCGTTCCATGGCGGGTCAATCGTCGGCTTCATGTTTGGCGGGAGTTTGTGCCAGTCATCTACGTCCAACAGCATGTTGACACAATTGGAGTAAATGGTATAGATGCGACCCCCAACGCTTTCGATCTCGTCGATGTCTGAAAGACCTTCTTCGCTCCACGAGCTCAATTTTCTGAGATCGGTTGTTGAGATAGGAATGCCATTTTTCCTGCAAAATTCCCGCCAATACCTCATGGTTGCGATATTTCTGCGTGTGTAGTCAAACTCTGTGGCAAGAAGCCTAAAGCAAATCCCATGCGTTGTAGTAACCCACTTTAGGTGATAGCTCTGAAGGTCAGACACCCTCTGGATAAAGTCCTGTGCCATGTTTCTTCTGAAGGTTTCGTAGCACACGTTACTCTTTTTTATGTGCTTGAGGAAGCATTTAGTTGCAAGTGTGGTCTTCCCAGTGCCAGCTACCCCCTCAACTGAGAAAATCATGGTGGACTCGCACCCCCTTGGATTTTGTCAGTCGGAATCTGCCATCGATTCCTCGTTGGAGTCCTCAAGTATTTCTTTAAGCAGTTCCTCGGAGACGTTCCAGTCCATGATTTCTATGTCGCTTTCTGTTTTCTCCTCTTTCCCAGAATCAGCCTGTGACTGTTCATCTTCGACTTCGGACTCTTTTTCTACGATTTCTTGACCCCTTACCTTAAGATACTCCTCGTATGCTTTTCTTTGCTGGTCGCTCATGCGGTATTGATAAAAAGCATATCTCGTGCCATTAATCCAGAGCCACACTGGCTCGGCGTCTGGTCTTAAGAGCCTCGTGAGCTTTGACATGGTAATCTTTGAGCTTACTCGACCCGATACGTAAGCCAAGAGAGCTTCTTTGAGATACAAAGCATAAACGCCGTCTTTGGTGACCGCCGAAACGTAATCGCCGTTCCATGAGTCGATGGGTTTCACGGGGACTGTGTGCAAATAATCCAATGCCATTGTGCGGATATATTCGGCTTCCTCGTCTATCGCTGAAACTACTTCTGAGAGCATTTTCCTTTTCGCTCTCGACACCCAAAAGTTGACTAAATTCTTCCACTGTTCTCTGTCTTTTCGTCTTCGTAGGTCGATGTCCACGTATCTGCCGTAGTTAAAGGCTATCTGGGACGTGAGAGAACGACCAACATGGTCTGAATTTAAATTGAGCTTTAGCCGTTTCCCGTCCTTCATCGTAACGACGACAATAGTAGTGTCATCGTCCTCCTGTGTCATGTCTACGTCCTCGGTGTTCGCTTTTAGGAACGTAAATACATCCTCAAAGAGCGGACAATCGTCTTCACATAATTCTTGGAGTTCCCCGCAATCGAAGGGTTCAAATGCGTCCATGTCTATCCTTACCTGAACCCCCAAGTCTATCAGATGTTTAAGCATGTGGTGTAGTGCTTCTGGCTTGTATTGGTTTACGAATTTCAGAATCTCGTAGTAGTGTTCTTTCAGAAGATTATTGTCCCGTAAAATTTTTATTAAGCATGGTGGCAAATCTGGCTTCATAGGATCACCTCCTCTGCGGGCTGGAAGCTTCGCCTTTCAAGGTGGAGAGGAAAGCCCGCTTATTAAATTCTTTCATTCCTTTTCTTGCGATATTTCTCGAAGCATTCAGATCTCTATCCAACTTCAAACCACATTTTTTACAAACAAACACTCTACCTCTAACAACTCCTTTAGCCCCACATCTTGAGCAAGTCCTAGAAGTTCCTTTAGGATTAACAAATATTACTGGAACTCCATGCAACTTAGCTTTGTAAACGATTTTATCAATTAAATCTCTGTAAGCCCATTTATGTAGTCTTTTACGATGCCTCTTTCCAACTTTACCTCTCCTTAAACCCTTTAAGTTCTCAATTGCAATACCATATCTTCTTTCCTTAGCCATTAGAACGAGTTCTTTTGCTATACAGTGGTTAATATAAGATTGCAAATTCTTAATCTTACCGCTTAATCGCCTAAGAACTCTCCAAGCACTCTTCTTAAGCCTTTTATCTTTAGCTCTTTGCATGTCTGCTCTCTTATACTCAAAAGACTTCTTCCAGTTGATAGAGTCATCATAAAACTCGTTAATCTTACCTTTAGTGTCCGAAACAACTATAATGTGCTTAATTCCGATGTCAACACCTAACCAACCTTTAGGCTCGTAGGGTTCAGGTTCTGGAACTTCAAAACTTATGAAAGCATAGTATTCGTTTCCTATACGAGAAATCTGCACTCTTCCAATTTTCTGTTTCAGCAATTGCTTAAACTTTGGAGGAACATGCATTGGTAACCAAACTCTCTCGTTGTTAATTAGAGGGACACTTATGAAATGTCTTTCAATTTTGACATCTACAGCCTTGAAAGATACCATGTCCGCTTTAAAACATGGTTTGTCTCCTTTGTTAGGATTTCTCAACCACGCTCTATAAGTTTCGATTGCCCTGTTCATTGCTTCTTGAACGATGTTCGAATGTAAATCTTGGAATTTCTCTCTAATTTCTTTGTATGCAAATTGATGAACATTTCTTCTGTTAGGATATTCTCCCAACCTATCAATTGCCTTTAACCACTCGTTAACACATTCCTTGAATCGAGTTATTGTCGCATCCAATAGCTCTCTTTTTCTCCTTCTAAGCTCAAACAATTTGAATTTTTGAGTGAGCTTCATGTTACTCATTTGAACCAAAAGATTTATTAATCTATCGGTTGCAATAGTATTGATGATTCGGTCAGCTATATGCTGACCGAGGACGGCTCTCTGACCGAGCCGTATGCGGTCTACCGCAACCTCCGTTCCGCTCATGCGGAACGCCTCCGTGTCGGAGGCTCGCCCTAAAGAGAACCCTCGCCCTTTAGGGCGGGGAGGAGGTCAGCAAACGAAATTGGTCGCCAGTGTAGTTAAGATTTGGGAAACTCCAAAATAATCTTGTCGCCGTCGAGGCGGATTTCGACGGGCGTTCCCGCCTCGATTTCCAGAGCTTTCGCCACTTTGGCGGGGATGGTAACCGCAAGAGCCGAACCGATCCGATATACCTTCTGCCTTACCGCCATCTTTACCCCACCCCCACTTAAATATATGTTAAAAAAAGTATTTAAAAATTACGATCACGCAAAATGTCGATAAGGAAGCTCCTTCTTATTAACTCAAAATTAACCATTCCATTTTACCTGTGCTCTGATCCTCTAAGAGTAGTCTCTTTCCATTCTTCTCCGCAAATTTCAATATTGTGTATGTCTTTAGAGCGTTTCTTATGAATTCGGACTTTGTTATACCCAGCTCGTTGGCTAATTCCTCGATTACATCGCCTTGGTCTGGCGGAAGCCGTATCGTGTAAACTTTTCTCTTCCTTACCCTCTTATTTTTCATGTCATTATTAATTCATTTCAAATTTATAAAGCTTTCTATTTGACTTCACGCTCTAAACTCCTTAGATTAATCAATCCACTTCGATCTCGATCTCTCTCAAGAACTCTTCGAATTTGCGTTTAGGCTGGGATTTAGCGATTTCGGTTTTGATGTAGAGGAGGAGTGCGTTAGCGATTTCTTGCTGGAGATGACCTTTCACTGAGCCGTGTTTGAGCATGACTATAGTTTTGAACTGTTCCCAGAGGGGGCGAGGGACTTTCACTTGGGTGCGGACGGTGTTTTTGGAGTGCTTGGGGTGGTTTTTGTTCAT
>Ga0190311_1000060_pt1 | contig 39107 bp, 27 predicted proteins | sample 48700789_MG_FD_165037 | JGI IMG/M metagenome (GOLD analysis project Ga0190311, IMG submission 165037) | Hydrothermal vent sediment bacterial communities from Southern Trench, Guaymas Basin, Mexico - 4870-07-8-9_MG | ecosystem: Environmental > Aquatic > Marine > Hydrothermal vents > Sediment ...
GGAATTAGAGGTAGAGGCCAGATAGAAACAAACACTTATTCTTTTCTATTTTTATTTTTCAGAAATATTTCTGCTCCCTCTGGCATCCCCTAACGATTTCTTTGGAGTGATATTTAAAGCGTTTTTCATCCTTTTTGTTAAGTAACATGTCGGTTCTGGTGTTGCACTTGGAAGAACTTATATCACAAATTGCTGATAGCTTTCCACAAACACAGCAGTTTCTCCGCGATATGTTCTTCGTTTCACTTATCAGAACATTAAATACGGATAGATATGTCGGGGAGATAAAAAACCCTCTGCTGAGAGTAGAAGCCATATTGCATCTAGATCCGGAGAGTCGTGAGAAAGTAGAATACAAATTGTTGGAGAACTCGTTGAGATATCATCCCCTCGGCGTACTGATATATGCGGGCCGAAACTTTGATGATCTTGAGAAGAAGATTTTTACTAAGATAGTCAGATTCTCGTCGAAAAATCTGAATCTTCTCGCCTTGGCGGTAAGTTATACTGGGTCTGAGAATCTCTATAAGGATGTTTTTGTGGGTATTGTTGAGGATGAGACAAAGCCTCGTAGAGTTCTTTCAATAGCCATACTATTGGACTTCATAACATTTAGGTATTGTATGAACAGCGTTCTGCCGTACACAGAAGATCTAATAAAGAAATATCTAGTTCTCGACGAAATACCAAATATTCTTAAAAGAATGCTTATATCCACAGGTCTTGTTCTCTACGCAAGACGTGGCAGAGATATCACATATGAAAAGGAGATGCTCATTAGAGGAATAAGACTGAGTTCTGATGACCCAATATTCCTACAGGCAGCTTCAGTACTGGCTAAAAACATATATATGCTGGGAGAAGATGGGGTTTTTAGGGAGATAATGCTTCGCCTTAATGAGCTTAGAAGGAGCATGACTAGGCGCCATGGTCTCTTTGACTTCATTGTTCCTCCTCCACCAGGAAGATTGACTAGACTTCTTCGTGAAGCAGCATATATCATCAATAGCATATTAGCGTCCTTCGAAATGCTATGCCGCTCCGATACTTTTGACGATAATGATTTTGCTCTCAGCTATCTAGAAACAATGTTTAAGGAGCTTTCTGACCCAACAACACTTTACGTGCTTACAAGGTTTAGGCTTAGAACAGATAGGGGCATGCAAAGGGAGATACTTGAGGATTATCTATCAGCAGTACGTAGGATTCTTCCTAAAGAGGAACGAGCAATAATATACCGCCAGCTAGGAGCTATGTTTGCGATGAAACAGATGACAGATAATGCGAGAAGGCTAATATTAGAGGCTTTACCTCGAGGCTTTGATGCTCTTAAGAACTTTGTTTTTGGTCTTTACGAAGAGACACTGAAACAATACCCAATAGCCAATGTATAAGGAATACAAAAATGCTCCCCAATATCGAGTATAAGTGTTCCGTACGGTGAGAAGATGTTTGGGAATCATCAGTTCGAAATACTGGCAGATCAATTCTATCATAACATGTTGACACTAGCAACAACAATCTTCTTTATCTTTGTGGCTATTATATCTACAGCTAGATATAGGAATGGGGAGAGAAGTCTTCTACTAGTCAGACATATAACTGGTTTTCTTATCGGTCTACTAGACCAGATATTAATGGTTGTATTTAACTTTCAGCCATACCTAACTCCCGAAATAACACTGTTCGACTACTCAGCGTACACATTCTGGTACCTAGTTATGCCGGCATCATGGATAAACAGGAACATAACGATTCGGGGCTCTACATGGGTCTTTTTCTCAGCATGTACAAACACGGTTTTTGAACACATATCTTGGTTTCTCATAACAACAATGATCTATGGTAGAGGGTTTCTTCCATATCCCACTAAGCCTATAAGATGGACGAGCATACATACCTTTTTCTTCTATCTGGCTATGCATTCCATAGCTACCTGCATAATCCTATTATACATTAAGTTAAGAAGGAACAGTGTTCTGTGAATTCTTCGATTAGTGTTATTTCTTCTTTGTTTTCTTTCTGGATTTCCCCGCAATATCTGCTATTGGTTTCTTTCCATAGAACTCCGCCGCTGTGATAAGCTTCTTATTGAGCTTCTTAGCCTCTTCCAAGACATCTCTAACCCTCTCTCTCCATCGAATATCCCGCAGTAGGTGGTGGTCCCATATTATGAGTTCTGCCTCAGTGTTTCTCAATATACTTTTCATATTTTCTAATGCCCTTCTAAGATTTGTCTGTGTCATCATATATCCAAGCTGATATGTTGGTGGTCCATCAATTATAGCGATATTAGGGTTCTCTCGTATAATCCAATCAGCGTAGTCCTCCACGAAGGGGCCCTGGATATCACCCGTGTAGAGGAGTTTCCTATTTCTGGTCTCCACAACTAATCCTATTACCCAGCCAAGCCTATCGTACTCAATTCCATGGAACATGGGCTGTGTGAAAATAATTTTTGTGTTGCCAAACACATATCTTTTTCCATCCGCAAATTCTATATGTAGATTGCTCTCTTTGATTTCCCTTATCCACATGCTCCTTGACCATAAACCACAGAGAACCTTAAACCTTTCTCTTCCGCTCTCAAGAATCTGTTTTCTTCTCTCATTGTAGCTACCAAAATCCTTCTTCGAAGCCATAGGTACCCATTCGAGTGGGTCCTCAAAGTCGCTTTTTCGTGGCTCAGTTAAAAACTCCTCAAGAGGCTTATCTAAGAAGAAGCTGACCATATGCTCAAAGAATATCCTTGCTCTCTCATGCTGGGACCTATTAATATAGATGTTTGGATCCTTAACCAATATGAGTTTCCCGCCATAAACACTCTCAGCATCGAGATTTGGCGTGAACGGATCCTCAAAGTGATCATAGTGGTAATGGGTAATTACGATAATATCAGCTATAGAGGCGTATCTCTGAATAGCCCTATAGCCCATAGCGTTATACTTACTCTTCATAGAATCTGATATTGGGAAGCCGGGTTGAAGAGCTGACAATCCTGGATCGATGAATATCTTGATGTCTTCTGTTTCGATATATATGGCTGAAGATTTAGAGCCTAAGCTATCAAACCATACGGGGATAAATCTCAACATTTTCATTCCTTCTGGATAACCATAAAACGCATAGTATCCAAGCGGTTTTACTCTATTATTTTATATATTGCTTTTTATCTCAAATTTTTAGTATTCGGTGTCATAATTGCCCAAAAAGTTTGTCGCTATGATAATGTATCTATGTCTGATAATGCTCCCGATTACAAGCCACGCAGCAGATGGTATTCTTCCCCAGCAGGCAGTTATAAGGAACAGCTATCTAGATTTCTTGACAACAGACTTAGAAGGGCTCATCGGATGTGTTCAGATTGGGCAGAGCTTAAACATATGCAGAGTTGATGTATCAACATCATCTATAACGGTGCTTAGGACAATAAATATGTCTGATACTCTTTGTCTTGGTTTTGACTGGTCGTCTTATAGGTACTACGTCCTAACGTATAATCGCTTATCTGCAAAGTATGAGGTGTGGATTTTCAATGAGAACTTTACGATAATTGACAAAAAACCAGTAAACATAGCGATTCCTGACACAATTAGATTCTTCTCATTTGCTGTGAATGGCTCTGATATCTGGGTGGGATACTACAGTATAGTTTCCCTTCGTGCTGGGATAATGAAGTTGGACTCTGAATTATCAAATGTTATGCTTAACATAACTTTGAATGCTCCCCCAAACTTTCAGGGGAATGCCTACATGCTCATAGACCTCGCTGTATATGGCGATGTTGTTTTGGTCTATGACGCAGCGTTTGATATATATTCTGTGTCGGTGGATGGTACCAGAAAACATATAATCAATGTATATGATAATAGTAGCGATTTACGTGAGGAATATAACGTAACAGAATGTTTTCCTATGGGAATAGCAACGTATGGTGGTGAGATGTATGTTGGGATGCGCATATATTGGGTCGAAGACAGCCAACCATGCGAAGGCATAGTTTTCCTAAGCTATCCAATCCCAACAGAAACTTCTGAAGGCGGCACAGGTCCTCCCCAATTCCCAGGGCTAGATATAATAGCTATCTGTAGCATACTAATATTCCTATTAGCCATAGTTATAAGTAAGACAGCGATAGCTGTTGTTCCTACGAAAGTAGAACTTCTCACCACTAAAAAATCCGCCAAAGAAGGTGCAGTGTTGGAGAAGGTGGGAGTAGGTATTGAGGGTATGGGTGAGGAGGAAACTCAGCCACTTGGGTCTGTTGGGGTAGGTGGTCTAGTAATATCAGAGGATTTGATAAGGGATTTTGAGGAGTATGAGGGCACATTAAATAGGATAAGGAAGCTTCTGGGAATAAGAAAGATCTGGGGAATAGCCAAAAGATATAAGGACAAAAAACCAAGACCAAATTTTGATAGGGCCTTAGGGATACTAGCAATCATAGGATTGGCTATAGGAGTAGCTATATACTTTATTGGTCAGATAGATATGTTTGTTGCTCTTGGAATGAATATAGGTATGCTAATATCGGTAGGTGGACTTATTGCCTCCACGGCTATGATCCTACTATGGTGGCGTGGCCTAGTAGAATTCACTAGGAAGCTATTTATATTCATCACAGCGATATACATACCACTAAGTATCTACGGAATAATAATAAACCTTATAACAATGATCAGTTATACGGCTATCCTGCCTGGGATAGAAGCCATAATAGCAACAATACTAACACTCAGAGAACTTATCCAATTTCTGATTGCCCGTAACTTAATCATCCTCTCCACAAGGAAAACCAGCCTCATATAGGGTAGCTATTCATAGCGGATATTTGCTGGATGGTATATATACATCTTCTCTTATTGACGTCTTGGTGGGTTCAGATTCCTGACTATAATGTTTTTGATAGAAAATTTTTTATGTGTTGATTTTTATTTGTTTTTCTGTTTTATCAAATTGATGGAGAATGTCTGGACTTATTTCCCCACTCGAATTGCTTGGTAAACTTTTTGAATATCTATCACGAGGGGATAGCAGAAGGTGTGTTGAGCTTTTTGCTAGGAATTCTTCTTCGAATCAGCTTAGAACGTTTTTGAACATTTTTAGGGCTGACCAGATAAAAATCCATAATGTTGGAGAATACGTAGTTGTCTTCACGGAGACCCGGAATCATGGAAAATACATATTTGTTATTGGGTTGGATGATAACTACAGATTTTTCTGCCATAATCTTCCAGAAGATTCTGTGGGAAGATTAGACCCTAATAATCTATCTGTTGAAGCCATTAGGAGGGAGATGGGGTTTGAGTATCATATATGGGAGGTTGCCGAGCAGGGCTTTATGCCTAGGACAAGGATCAGAGTTCAAGGGGATGTTGTTATCGGCGTTGAAGAAGTATTCGAGAATGAGGATCTTCTTTATGCCCACCTATATAAGCATGTGATGTTTCTTCTTCTTAGGAGAAGAGGACTCAGACCAAATATATCTATTGTTTCTGAGCTTAGGAGGAGACTTAAGATTGAAAGTCTAGGCACCCCAGAAGAGGTTCTTGAATATCTTAAGGAGTATGTGTTGGAGCTTAAGGGTAACGACTTGGCAAGGATGCTAGGTCTTCTTAGGAGAATATCCGCGGTAAGTCCTGGGATTTGGTCTGATAAATCGGATCTAAATCTGCTGATAGATGAGATGCTTAGAAGTATCGATAAGCAGGTAAGAAGAATTCTCGAAATAATTTTCGATTTGGAGGCAATACTAAATCTTCGGCTTGGGAACCATATTATTAAGATCATAGGGGTGAATGAGTGGGATATTATAAGGATAACAAAAAGTGAGGAGCCTCCACCCAGAAATTTTGTGAGGGTGTATGTTCTGAGGCCTCACAGAGTATTGGTTCTGCATGATGAGCATGGTGCTACATCATTTGATATTCCAAGGTCTGTGATAAGAATACAGACACTGAGAACTGGGCCTCTTCAGATCACTAGACATCAAACCACAAGGTCTAGAGCTTTCCTACAGATGAAAATCACTATTGTGGATCTATGTGACATCGACCCAATAATGATAATGCCTCGGGGTTTCATAACCTCCTGGAGAAATTACTTAGAGATACTTGGTGTTCAGCCCTACGTCTATAGCCATGAGGTAGATGTGAATAATAAAAGAATCTTATGTAGGGTAAACATATGGTTCATTAAACCGAGGCTTATACCCGATGTCGTATATAGAACATATCTCAAGGGTGCCTTACTAGGGGCATTTATCATTGATCTAACAGATAGATGGGCTGTTGATAAGTTAAGGCGACATATGGCGTACTTCTGGGCAAATACATCCTATGGGAACTCGATAATAGTTGTTGGTTACAAACCAAAACATGGAGGTAGAAACTATAGTCGAACAGTGAGCAAGATAAAGGATCTAATAGACGAATTCTCTCAGAGACTGGGTATATCAATAGTATTCATCGAAATAGAGCATGGAAAAAGAAAGATTTTTAGAGACGTGTTAATTGATGTGATAGAAAAAATAACTAGGCGACAATTAGAAGAAGTAACTATCTGGAACAGAACAAGAAAGATAGGTAATGTTGAGGCTGAAAGCAATACTCCTCTCAGTTAGAGCCACGCTTATCACAAGAAGCTTCTCTTTTAGTTCTCTCTGTTGGATTGAGAGAAATTCCTTGGCTAATCATATTAATGTCTTTTTTCTAGGTAAGGTTGAATAATCCTATATAAGAGTTTCTTAAAGTATTGGTAATCGTGGGATTATTGAGGTTCGGGGGCTTCGGCTTTCTCTGGAGCTGCTTCCTTCTTTATGCCTTTCATCGGAATTATACGTGGAGCTGTCAATTTTCTGTGTTCGAAGAATATCGCAAATATTGTTGATATGAGGACAAGGACAGCACCATATATGGCGCCGGACACTATGGTAAATAGTATTAGCTCCCATGTACCAACAATAATATTGAATGTGTTTTTAATACTAGCTAGGAGAGCTCTATGGTATATTATCGATGTTATGGTTGCCCATAGAAAGCCGTTTATTAGTGAGACAGCCTCGGCATGTTTTCTGTACTGAGTGATGTACCCTACGAATGGGCCAGGCATTATGAAGTTCATTATTAGTATCATGTAGACATATGCTAACCAGGTTTCTGCTCTGTCTACTAGATGGTAAATATGGTTTATTAGCCATGAGATTCCGACGAGTCCGCCTATGATTGCTATTGATAATATCAGACCCACAGCAAAAGCCTTTAGATCGCGTCTTCCCAACACATTGTTTCGGAAATAATCAACAAGGAACGCGGCAAAAGCAGTACGTAATCTGTTTAGATCCGCAACATCAACTATGCCCTCAGAAAGCACCTTATCGAAGAGTTCTTTTTCCTCCTCGTAAAACCTATTGAATATCCTCCACAAAGCCTTTGGGTGATCCTTAATATCTGCGAGGAATAATACATAGTAGTCTCTGTCTCTATGAGTGAGACGCCCCATAACTATTTGCATCTCCGAGAACTCCATCCTTCGTAGTTGCTCGCCAAAAAGCTCCTTTGAAATAACACTCACAATGCTGTATGTCATCGAGGGTATGTAGTCAATAACAGATTTTAAGTGTTCAAATAAGTCCTCATGTGTGTCGGGATGAATAAAATCCCACTTGCAAATACCTGTTTCGGTGGAAACATCAATTATTGCTAGGTAATATATCATCGAAAATCACCATGCATCCTATAAACCAAACGTGAACAAACATTAGTGCATATATAGTAGAATAAATCCACTTTAAAAAGTGCTGAGTTAGAAGGATAGGATATTTGTTAGCTATATGTTAATAACATGAACAAGAGTCTCTGCCTTTTGATTTTAAATACGAAAATCTTCCGCTAATTGTGGATATGTTGTTTAATCGGATCCTTCCTGCTACATATATTCTATTGCTTCTTTTAGGGTCTATTTTTGTCATCTCCAGGAGTAATAGAGCCCTCAGAATTATTCATAATTATTAGGGCATATATCATGGGTGGCACCTAAATCTCAAATTTAGCGGTTAAGATTAAAAATTAGCACAAAAAGTTCCTTATCAAGGATTTCCTTATCGATATTCAAACCTATATTATCATGAATAAAAATTAGTGGTATAGAACATTGAGGTAAGTCCATAGAAACTTCTATCGGCTGAACTATCTAATCCCTGGATGGGAAATTTTTATAAAGTAAAATTTATATTGTTATACATCATCCTGGATATCAAGGTGTTATTCGTGAATCGTAGGTATTCAATACTAATAGGAATGCTCCTACTTGCTACACTGGCTGGGTTATCCTCGCTAAGAGCAGCGCCAGGCATAGAAACATTTAAGCATCATAAATGGGATGTCTCAAGGATCTCATTGGCAATAAGCGTGGATTCTGATATCCCTGAGGTCGAAAACACTTTGAATTCTTTAGCAAATTATATTGAAAGCATAATAGGTGCTTTCTCGGGCTCCGATTACCATGTCTTCATAGGAAACAGAACCTTTGAACCATTTATGGAGTGCGAGGTAGTGTGGGGTTCGGGAGTACTAGAAATAGAGAAGGATATCACAGTTTCTAAGGATCTCTTCCTAACAATAGCGAATATGACTGGATGGTATGAAGGGGAGGAAATATTCATGAATGAGACCCTAGCCGAGATGTTAGCGTTTTCGATACCAAGGAAGTCAGTATTCCCTCTACCTCCTATTTCTCCCGCGATAACATATGGTCTGGGAGCACCAAATACGCTTGGAAGTATGATTCTTCCTAGACTCAACGTTGAGGGTGCAGATATAGCATTGGGAATGCTAAGAAACATAGTTGAACGTGCAGTAGATCTTTATCCGCAGCAGATGTCCCCATTCGAGTCTTTTGATGTTGTCGTCCCAATACCACTTAGCTACTTCATGGTAGGCATGGTTCTCGGATCTCCAGACGCGATAAGAGAATACGGCGAATATTGGAATAGTCTAAACCAAGAGGATCTATACTTCAACTATAATTATACTGAAAGCGATGATGAGGCAACATTTCTTTTGAGTGGTTCGATGGCGATGCTTGGAGTTTTCCTTTCAATAAACTTTGAGGCTAGATACAGCTTAGTAACAGGTCTCCTGCTTGATATGAGCCTATCAGCCTCCCTAAGCAACTTCCCACAGAGCATAGATACATATAAATATGGGCCTGTGCTTCTAAGCATTAGCGGGTCGATAAACTTCGAAATAGAGTATACAGAATCAGAAGATCTGGAGCCCTGGACAAGTTTTGGCGAGCCATTAGCATATAAGGTAACCGAAATATCCTTCTCACCAGATCTCGAGGAGATACTTCGCGAAACGGGACTATTCGAGGATGTTGTAGATGTACCAATAGGCGAAGAACTATTATTCTTTGATGATGTTGAGAGCGGTAACATAGGTTGGACAACTACGGGTGGTTGGCATATAACCACCAATGATTCCTACAGCGGCACATACTCTTGGTATACAGGTCCATACGAAGATAACTCAGATTGGTGGCTGAAAAGCCCAGAGATAAATGTATCTGGCTACAGCAAAGTCAATATAAGCTTTGCGATAAAGTACAGTCTTGAAGCTGGTTGTGATTTCGGATATTTTAGAGTCTCTTGGGATGGGGGAGAGACTTGGGAGGAGATAGATTTGTACACAGGAAATTCAACTGGATGGCTGGTATATAATTATCAGTTGGATGTTATGGGAGATACTCTACTATTAGCTTTTGTCCTACAAAGCGATTACATGTACAATCTTGATGGTATCTGGATAGATGATATCAGAGTTGCAGGTATATTAGTTGAACAAGTATCTTACATCGACCTACTAAGAAACCTGAGGGCCGTATTCATCTACACGGATAATCCTACCGGGCTAAACGCTGAGTATGAAGGAACGCTATATTACTATAATGTGTCTTCGGGAGCTATGATGGAGATACAACCATTCTATGCTGTAGGACCTATGCTTGTTCCAGGCAGCATAAGGGTTTACCCATATAAGGATATACTCTATGGCCAGATACAGCTTGAGGCACACATACTGACAAATGTTCTGCCAAAATTTGTTAAGTATTATCTAGCTCTTGCAAAGTCGGAGGGTGCTAAAGTACCAGAATTCGACATGAGTGGCTCATACGATGTGCTTGAAAGCATTGAAGGTCACTTCGCTATGCTTGCAAATGTTACATTCTCGATAGAATATACAGATGTTGAGGTAGGCCACACACCATTTATCCTAGATGGGTATGGAGGAATATGGTATGTCTACAAATCAACAGGATACCTAGTAGAAACAGGTTTTGAGTTCAGTATAAGTCTCAAATATGATACCAACAGTGATGGTTCTCTTGATGATGAGCAGACAAGGAAATATACTGTCAAAGTCATAGTCAATAAAGTTGTTTCAGAGCGTGTAAGAGCCCCAGAGGCATGGTCAATTAACTGGGATCGGCTTGATTCTGACCCACCACGATTCACAGATGAGGAAGCTTGGAATGAAGCAACACCTGCAGAAACCGCAGGCGGTAAGGGAATAACAGTAGAGCCTTGGATGATGGGTGGCATAATAATATTTGTGGTGCTCATAGTAGCTGTTGTAGTTGTATCAAGACGTAAAAGATTAGAATAGCTCCCAAAATATTTTCTATTTTTTCTTTTTTCTTGGTGTTCAGTCTTGGATAGAGCTATTGTTTGGGATTCTGTTAAGAAAAGCTATGCTAGTCCACACAGGATTACTATTTTTAGTGATGCTTCTATTGAGGTTCTTAAGGGCGAATTTGTCGGAATTTTTGGGCCTTCTGGTGTCGGAAAAACAACAATGATTCTTCTCACAGCTGGGATTTTAAATCCAGATAGAGGCAAGATTTATGTTCTTGGTAGGGATATAACTGAGATGAGTCGTGATGAATTAGCGTTATTTCGGAGGAAACATATTGGTATTGTTTTTCAGTTCTTCAATCTAATACCAATGCTTACAGTACTAGAAAATGTTCTATTGCCATTAGAACTCAATGGCTTTTCCAGAAACGAGGCTATTAGAAGGGCTAAGGAAATTCTCAGCTATGTTGGTCTTCTTAGGAAGGCAGATATGATGCCGAGCCGTCTAAGTGGAGGAGAGCAGCAGAGGATTGCTATTGCTCGTGCTGTTGTTCATAATCCTCAGATAGTGCTGGCTGATGAACCCACAGGCAATTTGGATGAGGAGAATAAGGAATCGATTTTCGAGTTGTTCAGAGATTTGAATAAGGAAGGAATCACGATTATTGTCGCGACTCACGATGTCGAGCTGGCAAGGCGATATGTTCATCGCGGGTATCATATAAGGGGCCATAAGTTTAACCCTGTGGGTGTTTAGGCTGGTTGGATTCTATCTGCGATATGCATTAAGGTTTGTGCGGAGGGATAAGAGATCGATAGTTTTGGTGATTATTCTAGCTCTTAGCATCTCAACAATTGTTGTTGTTCATGTTGTTAAGAATTCTGTGATAACTTATGAGCGATGCCTTTACGAGAGTAGTAGGGTAGCTGATTTTTGTGTCGATACAGACTACCTAAACCTAAGTGTGATATCTAAGATAAAGGAGGAAGTTAATAACATTAAGTATTGCTCTGGTCTGATAAAATATAGTACAAACCTGTTGCATGGCAATGATACATACCATATAACTATTTTTGGCTTAGAGAAAAGCCCCGAGGTAAATACTATACCAAATATTGATTGGGAGCGCTTTTCTGGAAATAGAATAATAATCGAACCAACCCTCGCTAAGGCTCTCGGCGTTGGAAAAGGAGACATATTAGTCCTGTTTGACAGGGAGTTTCCTATCTATGAGGTGAGATATCCTATATGGGCTCCAAGTCTTGAACTTGCAGGCTGCGGTTCGATATTCATGCCTATCGATACACTGAGATCCATATTAGGTGTTGGGGAAGTCTATAATAGGATAGCGATAATTGTCTGGGATAGGAGTAGAATTGCGGAGACGGCATATAGTGTTGTGCAGATCTTGAACAGAAGTAATATATCAACCATAAACTTAAATTTTGGCTATATAGGAACTGAAAGAGCATCGTTGTCAATGAACATATTCTACGCAGTAACGGACAGCATTGTTCTCATAGTAGTTGTTCTGTCTATAATAGTATATGTGTATCTCGATGTTAGGAACTCTCTTCGAAGCTTTGTTCTTATGGAGATCATTGGTTTTAGTCTGAGTGATGTAAGGAAAATCGTGGCGTTTAAATACCTTATCATAGTAGTGACTTCGGTTCTATCAGCTATGATACTGGGCTTAGCTATTGGTAATATGCTGTTCATATATTCCGTAAAGTTGCTTGGCTTAGGGGCACCAAGATGGATGTATCTCGGCTTACCGACAGTAAAACTCCTATTAATGTCCACACTCCTAGTATTTCTTTCATATATACTCCTGTCTTATATGATTAGGGGATATGAGCTGGATAGGGCCATCAGAGAACGCTTTTCTGTTGAGACCGATGAATATAAAGCTTGTTCTAGATATGGGAGACCGGCTCTTAAGATTGCAGTGAGGAGAATTTCTGCACATAGGCTTAGAACTTTTACTCTTGTTCTGCTAATAGCAACGACTGTTGGATGCGGGATCGCTTTGAACTCACTAGTAGATATAAGCAAGGAGACATACATCAGGGATTTTGAGAGGATTAGATGGGATATATGTGTAATTATCTATAGTCCCCAAAAAACGAGCTATGTTAGAAACTACATAGATACCCTCCCATCGGTTAATAGCACAGAAGAGATAATACTCGCATCAGCTCCAGTAGTTAGGATTATTGGTGGAAGGAAGATAACGCCTCCGCATCGCACCATAAGTATATTAGGGATTTCTGGAAACGAATCCCTTTGGAGGATCAGATTTCTAAGTGGGGGGATACGTAAAGGCTTCTATGTTGCTATATCAAGTAAGATAGCTAAGGCTGCTGATATAAGCCTAGGAGACCCAATGGGAATAACCTTTGTTCATCCCTTAGGAATGGAAATGACAATATACGTTACAGTCTCAGGGATTTTTGAGAGTAGTGCCCTCTTTGGAGGTTGGCTAATTGTTTTTGATAAGTATGCGGTGGAAAAAGAACTTGGCGTCAGTAGTAATGCGATATTGGTAGCTCTCAGCGATAAGAGCGGAGAATCCACTGTTATAAACGATATACTTAGCTTCCTCAGCAAGGAGAGTATAAGCTCAAATGTCATCCTAAAATCCAGCCATATAAAAAGAGTATTAAGACTTATCGCAAAAATCGACATCTTCGTGTTAGGATTGATACTAACAACAAATATAATGCTAATAGTAGCACTCACACTAACAGTAATCAGCGAGATAAATAAGAGCGTTCCCCTCCTAGCAATGCTTTATGCTTTGGGCATGAGAAGAGTAGAGATTCTCAAAATTGTCCTAATAGAATATACGGCGATCCTCGCAGCATCAGTAGCTCTCTCCATACTCATACATCACAGCGTTCTTCTATTCCTCACAGATTTGCTGAACAGCGCTATATTACCGCTGTGGATACACGTAGAGATACCCACCACAGCATACATAAATATTACCCTAGCCCACCTATCTCTTCTCGGAGCAATAACAGTAATAGCAAACCTGAGAATAGGAACCCTAAATCTAGGAGATGCACTACGCTTTGACTAATCATAACGCCAGACAAAAATATTGTAGTCTCCTAAATAAGCAAACAGCGGAATACTGCAAGGAAAAAATCACATAGCAGAATGACGAAATATTTATAATTGTGGATAACGGTAAAGACAACTACGCTTATTTTATTGATAAAAAACTTCTACTAAGGATAGAACCTATAGAATTATTAATAACATATTGAGGAGTACTTTAGCAATTTTATTTCTTTAGATATGTTAAATGTATTCTGTATTTTTTAGATTGGGAAATTGGTGTATCTGGTTGGTGGGGAGTTCATCGGAAGCTGTGATAGAATGGTTGGCTGAGCATCTCGATGAGATCTTAGAGAAATATCCACAGATAAAGAAAAAGCTTGCGGAGAAGCTGAAGGAAGAACTAATAAAAGAACTTGCAACAAAGAAAGATATAGTTGCTATACTCGAAGAAATAAGAAAACTCAGAGAGGATTATCTGCATCAGCAACAGCAAACCCAAACGTTAATCGATGGTTTTAGGCGTCAGCAGGAGCAGATCCAGGCTTTGGTTGAGGAGGTGAAGGCTCTTAGGGAGGCCTATGCTACGCAGCAGCAACAGATTCAGGAGCTTATCAATGGTTTTAGGCGTCAGCAGGAGCAGATCCGGGCTTTGGTTGAGGAGGTGAAGGCTCTTAGGGAGGCCTATGCTACGCAGCAAAGGCAGATTCAGACTTTGGCTGAGGAAATTAAGAATCTTCGGGAAGATTTCAATATACTGAGTTCGCGGTTGGATATCAAAATAAGTGCTCTTGGTGCTCGTTGGGGTATATTGTCTGAGGAAGCTTTTAGGGCTGGCTTAAAAGTTGTTGTTGAGCGTCATTTTGGTGGTTCTGTTAGGAAGTGGACTTACTATGATAAGGATGGTTTCGTTTTTGGGTATCCCAGCGAGATAGATGTTGATGTTCTAGTGAGGGATAGGGAGCATATACTAATCGAGATAAAAGCGCATGTTGATCGTGGTGATGTCCTAGAATTCTACAGGAAGGGAGTTCTCTATGAGAAAGTGACGGGGGTAAAACCAAAAATGATATTTGTTACACCATTCGCCGAGGAAAGAGCATTTATCTTGGCTACGAAGATGGGTATTGAGATAATAACTAAGATCCCATAGAGATTATATGGATCATCATGTTTTTGCTTAATTCTTAGATGTACGAAGCTAGCATTACTACTCCAAAGTATATTAGTATTAGGCCAAGCACTAGTAGGAATATTCTATAGCCTCTGCTCTCCATGAACTTTGTGCCAGTCTTAGCTAAGTATGCTATGGCCATTAACCAGGCGAAATCTACCCAGACATGAGCTATGTACATTACTACTATGCCCAAATAACTTGCATAGTTATATGCTTCGATCGCAAGTGCTGCGCCTATACCTATCCACCAAACTATGAAGAATGGGTTAAATGCCGATAGGTTAAACCCAATGATAAATGATGACTCAATAATTCTTTTTTCTTCTATGGAACGACCATTGGTAGGTGGTTTTGCTACGCGTAAGGCGTCTCTAATTGTAAGTGCCCCAAATACTAATATAAATACACCACCGATGATCCCAGCGAGAAATATTACTAGGTTGTCCATAAGAAAAGCCGCAGCTCCAAGTCCTATGAGTAAAACCAATGGGAACTCTGCGGCCATATGGCCTAGTGATGCTAGAAGCCCCGCTCTAGCACCTTCACTCATACCCTTCCTCATAACACTAACTGTTAGAGGGCCCGGACTAAGTGCTCCTGAGCTCGTTATGATCATTACTTTTGCTAGAAAACTTACGGGGAGCATAATACTACACCATAGACCTTTAGCCCAAGTAGTCATCCTATTTTACTAATAATTATACTTCATATAGTTCTAAGCACCTATACGTGGCCTTAATCTCCACTTAGAATAATCCAAGCCTTAAATGCTGCCTATTATGAGAATCATAACTATGAATTGAAGAGTTAGTATCTTAATCGTACCATAGTCGGTGTCTGCCTTGCGGAAAGCCGCACACTCAGAATTTTCGGTCTAATCGATGAATCAGCACCGATAATAGAAGTTCTTGATGATACACGCATTGAATATGAGCTTGGCCTAGCAGAACGCTTAGATTTTAATATCCATGACGATACGCCTAGAGAATTCTGGGTGTTATTAGACTTCACGGAAATCCAAGAAGTTCGTATACGACTGGAGAGAGCATCTCCGCAATCCCATCCGATATTATAGCGGCCCCTGGAGACTACTTGATGCAGATAAACGCGGATGACAGATTTGGAAACATGGCCTATGTGAACATCTCCATAAAGGTCTATCCCGCTGAGGCACCAACAATAGTCACATCGCCACCAAATATTGTTAATGTGGCCATTGGAGAAGAAGTAGTACTATCTTGGAAAGCCGAGGACAAATCACCATACATATATGAGATATATGTTGATAGTAATCTAAACATGTCTGGAGCATGGCTAAGCGGGCTGTTTTCAATTTTTCCAACATTCGGATAAATCTGATGACAAACAATGAAAAGCCACAACAAACCACATCCAAAAAACTACATGTCAATTTCTATGTACTGACTATAATCGCAGTTTCTTAACTTCGCTCGACCATATGCCGACAATCCAATAGAGTCCAAGTAAGCGCAAAATCGTCTATAACGCTCCGAGATAGAATCCCAAGCTAAACACTCTAGCAGACCAGGTATAGCCTCTGGGCGAAGATGCATGACAAACACTAAGAACTTCCCCCAACGAACACAAAAGTCGTTACTGTGACGCTACCCAGTAGCACGGCGAATGTCTCTCTTAAAGCGCCCAATGAGGGCTTCCATGGCGTTGTTTGTCCGAGGTATGCGGGGATCGTCATACGTATAGAATATATTTTTGATTCAGCGTTTGGTGTACATGTTGATGTCTTTTAGGACTTCTTTGCCAGGGATGTCTTTGGTTTCACGGATTTGATATAGGCGAGGAGTCGTCTTTGGACATCTCTGCCCTTGAGGCCCTCTGGATTGTCTAGGATTTCACAAATGGAGCGGATTATCTGGACACTTTCTGATACGGCATTATATTGCCTCTTAAGCTCGCTCAGTACATTTAAGATTCTCACCATAAGCTTTTGAACATCACTGTCTTTGATGTTTCTGAGACAGTCTATAAGATGGCGAAGCTTCTCATAGATTTCGATTTCTGCGAATCGTGATGGATATCGGGTTCTGGTTGCCAGAATCGCATGGATGAGCTTACCGACTCTTGTCAGCAATTTGGATGGTTTAAGGCGCTTGTTTCGAGACTTTCGGTAGTGGTGCATCGCTCTAATTCTTGCCCGAATTTTCTTTGCGAGGTTTCTGTCGGCGTCGCATGCTTTCTGGGAGATGTTCCTTATGTAATGGAAGTGACAGAATTGATGTTTGGCTTCTGGTAGAACTTTCTCTACGGCCTTTATGATCGACTGCTGGCCGTCGCTTACCACTGCAATTATCGGGACCCCAAGCTTCTTCTTTACCTTTCTTAGCATGTCAGCAATGGTATCAATTGTCTGGTTTTCTAGTATTTGTGCATGAATTGGCCTTTCCACTTGGAGTTCAGTCACAATCTAAAGTGATGCTTTTCCTTTCTCTGGCTGGACGCCATCGATCGCTATGATGGCGCATCCGACTTCTCTGATTTTCTTGAGGGTGTCTTCTTCGATTTTGTCGGTGGCTAGGATGAGGTATTGTTCGTAGATTTTTCTGACAGTCTTGTGGCTTATCTCTATGCCTCTCCTGGCGAGTTCTCTCGCTATTTCTCTGAATGATTTTTTGTCGTACTCGCGTAGAATGACTATCTTCACTATCACCTCTTTGCTGTAGACTAGCCTTGGCACGCTAGAGTCTTAGCTGGCCTTATCTCCACGTTGTGCATTTCGCAGTATGGGTTTGGGCACCTTAAAAATATTGTCCTCTCCTAGATCGGCCCTTCGAATGTCCAGACTATGCGGTCTTTGTGTCTTCTTTTGTCTAGTGTTGTCTGGCAGACTGGATATTTCTTTATTTTCGGCCTTATTACTATTCGTTTTATTGGTTTTGGGCTTTTCTCTGTGGCATTATAGGCTGTTCTATTGACTGGTCAGTGTCGTCAAGAAGTAACTAAAAAACGGTACTTAAAAACTGACATGTAGTTTTTTAAAGGATACAATTATTATGTTGTTATAAATTAGAAAATAATAAAAGAGGAGCTGATTATGTCAAGAGGAGCTTCTTTATTACTGATACTTGTCCTCCTAATAGTTATGCAACCAGCCTCTCACTCAGTTGAGCTAGTAAATGTTAACGCTATATCTCAAAAAAAGGTCTACATGAGCCTTACTGAAGAGACGCCTAAAATCAACATAGGAGTAAGTGGTAATCTAACAATACTATCAGATGTAGTCAATTTCATTAATGAAAAATATGGATCTTATGTCAATATAGTTTACTTGGTACCTAGAGATGAAAATTCACTAAGAGGTATTGACCTATTAATCTTAACGGAGAAAGTATATGAATTTCAACCACAATGGGTCATTGGTGATTACATAGAAAAAAGAACTCTTATCATACAAATGTGGGATAAGGAACAAAATGAGTGGGTAAATATTACTGAAATCGTTCCTAGAAACCATCCTTATCTATATGCTATAGACCTTACTAACTATACTATAAAAGTTAATAAAACAAGGAATGTATTCCGTAATAAGGGAATAACCATAGCCTATCTCAATAAGCTCCTACATACTATGGACTCCGAGAGAAGAATTAATATTACAATCAGAATATTATTTACAAGACCACATGCACTTGGGTACATAGCTATAGAATCAACGCCCATAAGGAAAGAAATAGAGCGTTGGTTAGATATGAAAATCGTGCCGTCAATGTTAATCAATGCATATCATTCTAATGGTAACAAAGTCTTGAAATACCTACTACTAGACAACAAAACAGCCATGATAGCCATGGATGAGAATGTAACTATGGAATTTACGGCTCCAAGATTAAACATAAACTCGCTGAAAAAAGACATTATATTTGTGGTAAGAGGTTATTATCTAAGATTATCTATTAACGAAACTCAAGAAACAACTCAAACGAAGTTTAGAGCCAAGGGGGTCCATCTAAATGGCAAAGTATATTTTGTGGCAACCAAGACACATTTCAAAGTAAGTCAAGGCCTTCTAACTGTATGGGTAAACATCACGAGCGAATCAAACATTACTGAATGCGAATTAATATACTCATACAAAGTGAATAATATTTCTAAGGGACCACTCTCCATCCCTATGGGTCTCGAATATTCAACCCTTGAATCTGATAAGTATATAAGCGTTTGGAGTGCAAGTATAACTATACCAGAGGTCAAAAATTATAAAGAGTTCTATCTAGAAGTTGAAATGACCGCAGTATTTAAAGATTTTGATGGTGAAACCCATAGTTACCACTTCAAGGATACGCATTCTCTTTCTGTAACCACAACCGTGACATCACAACGAGTTGCTTGGAGCTACATACTGATATTCATGGGTGTCGGCCTAGCTCCTTTTGCCTTTGTTGCTGTGTATTACTTTAAAAGAAGACAAAAATTGGATTTGTATTATTAAATCCTATTTCATATTACTTTTTCGCTCTTATAACTTTTTCGGTTGGTAGTCGAAAAGCATAGATTCAATGCTTCCAGCGCCTCCCAAGGCTCCAGAACGTAAAGACGAACCCAGACAGTAGCAGACGCGGCATAGAGATCGAGATAATCCTTAGCAACACCACACCTAGGAAGCATAAAAATACCGAAGCAAAGATTACGACCCTCACAACCATTAATGTGGACATCACCACAGGCATAGACGCCCTCAGAGTGAGCTGCACTCTGATGACCATAACCGTACAAGCCACGATAGCTACGATAATCATCAGTATAGATTGTATTTCCCCTAACGATATAGGATCTGATAACACACCTCACAGATCTCGCATCGGCACGCCTCTCCATCCTATATATGGTTGTCCAAGTCTTCCGACCAACCACCGTGAAAATGGGTGGTCGATCCGTCCTGCACGTCCCCCCTCCACGTCTATGCGTGCCTCCCCGCTTTCGGCCCTTGCCATTTCTTCTGTTCTTTCCTTTCAATCCAGCATTAACGTAGGTCTCATCGACCTCGCAGTCTTCATCAAGCCTTAGCATGTCCTTGAAAAAACTTGGCTGCCTCCTGGATCTTCTTGACGACCTCCCAAACAGTCTTATATGGCATTCCCAGTTCTCTCGCTATCGCACTAGTGGTGAGTCCCAGTTTTTAGGTGTAGGTATGCTATGAGGAGCCATGTGCTTGGCTTTACCTTGCTGTTCTCGAATATTGTGCCGGTTGTGTCTGTGAATGTCTTTCCGCAGTCTTTGCATTTGTAGCGTCTTGCTGGTCCTCTCCAGCCGTATTTTATCACGTTTTTTGAGCCGCAGTATATGCAGTGTAGGCTTTCTAGGTTTTTGCCGAATCTGTACTCTCTGAGGTGTTGTATGACTTCGTTGTCCGTGATGTTTATGGTGAGGACTGCTTTCTTTTTTGGCATGTGTATTCCGTAATACGTAATACAGAATTCTGCATATATTTTGTGCTTTTTGATGTCTGTACTGGCTAGAAACCACCAACCAAAAAGTTATAAGAGCGTAGATTTTATATTGTATAATTTGTCAGATTATGCTCCCATGAAGAGGGAGACTACTATATTATTTATAAGGGCTCAACACCACCTAATATTCAACAACATTATTATAATTATACTTTTGTTTTTCTTCTTTGAGTTGCTAAGAAGAAGATTCTATAGGAGTCTCCTTCTCTAGCAGCTCACCTAGTCTGCTTGGTGCCTATTTTGTATACCAGGAAATTGCTGTTATGTTTAGTTTTAATAATCTTGATGCTAGCACCTCTCACATCCTATGCGAATCCCAATGCTCTGCCGAGCATCACAATACTTTATGAGGAACCCAACGAATCACTGAGAACTATTAGTAATAATATTCATGCTAAGCTCTCCGAGTATAATATAGCCTCCGAAATAATAGGGATAAAAAGTATGGGTGAGCTCCAAAGAGCCATTATCCTCTCAGATTCATACATAATTCTCTACGTTTTCCATGGATCCGAAGAAGGGATTCTTGGAGGGTCATGGAGGGAGGTAGCAGCCTACATAGAAGGCTCGAATCCTAAGCATCACATATTAGTTACATGCCACTCAGATAGCCTCGCCAAATATTTTGAGAATGGTTCGAATGGACATTTCATATATGTTGTGGAGGATGAAATAGATATTAAGATTGCGGAGATAGAGAGTGAGGCTAGGGCGGCACTAGTCTTAATGGGATTTCCATCAGCTTTGATTCGCAGTAGGGCTAGGAGTCTTTTTGATGATTTGATGGACAGAGTGGTTGAAGAATTCCCAGAGATCCTTATCAGGATGTTAATACCTAAGGAGCCCTTGCTAAAGTTTCCAGAGAAATCTGGTTTCTCGGGCCCCGCAGGTTTCATAGCGGACATGATTCTTAGCCTAGCGAAGCTATATCTGCAGCTAAATGGATATCTCGATGATGAGGGAAACATAGTTTTTCCTATAGACCCAATAACAATCGACCAAGAACTCTCTCTAGATTTTGGAGGAGGCGAGTTCCCATTAAATGTAAGTATAGGCTACAGTATGAGTATAAGCTCCAGCGGAGAATTCACCATGGGGGCATCAGTATCGGTATCTAAGCAGCAGACTGGACACCTAGGAAAAATTATGAATGTTATTGGCACAAAAGTTTCGGGTAGTGGTGAATTCGAGATAGAGGGGTTGCTCGCCGATAATCCTGTCCCACATGTTGAATTTAGAAGTTTCGTATTCAAAATATCTTTCGAGATAGAGAAATCCTTAGATATAAAGGAGATAATACGTAGTGTAGCTCCAGGAGGTGTTGCTCAGATTATAGATAAGATACAGGAATATGTAGGGCTCGAAATATCAGCATCAATAAAGTTTGGAGGCTCATTCCAAGTATTCTACGATTTCACCAAAGATACAACTGAGCTAACAGTCTCCCTATGGTTTGGAACCGAGCTAAGTGTGGAGATAGCCATAGTTACATTCTCAGCGGGAATAACTGTTAGACTTGACTTTAAATTTACACCTGCTGGTAACTACTTCACAGCCACTTTTGTGGCATATGCTGGTGCTGAGGTAGATTTGATGTTCACTACCTTAGAATTCCATGGAGAATTTAAATTGGAATGGTCAGCCGAACCAAGTGATTCTGAAGGCGAACAGATGAATATAGACTCTGATAACGACGGATTGCCAGATAGCTTTGAGGAGAGCATAGGTACAAATCCAAATAATCCGGATACTGATAGCGATGGTATTCCGGACGGAATAGAGATATACGAATACCGAACAGATCCGAAGATATCTGATTCTGATAATGACAACATTGCAGATGGCGCCGAAAGGAATTGGTATGAAACCCATGGGTGTGACCCGCTTGGAGATATAGATGGTGACGGCACACCAAATATTCTTGACAATGATAGCGATGATGACGGGGTATTCGATGGCGATGAGATCCTCTTATACCATTCAGACCCACTAATAGTTGATAGTGATGGTGATGGCTTATCCGACGGATTAGAGATCGGCATAGGCACAAACCCAGTACTTAGTGATTCTGATGACGATCTCATGGGCGATCTTGAAGAGTATCAATGTGGGTTAGACCCAACGGATAACGACACAGATAACGATGGAATCCGTGATGGTGTCGAGAAATACATAATACTTACAGATCCGCTTAACAACGATACGGATGGAGATGGTATAAAGGATGGCGACGAATATGCATACTTGGCGGATCCTCTCCTAAACGACACAGATAGCGATAATATCTCTGATGGCGATGAGATCTACATCTATAACACTTATCCAAATATGAGTGATAGTGATTCAGATAACGTAACTGATTACTACGAGATATTTGGGTGGGAGATTACTATCAGGGATAACATATCAGGTCTGATAACAAAAACGGTGTATTCAAACCCTCTCCTCAATGATACCGACAATGATAATATCTCCGACGGCCTAGAAAAAATATATGGTTCGGATCCGGGAACTGAGGATACGGATCATGATGGACTAACAGATTATGAAGAGATATACGGCATATCTGTTGGCCTTAATATATATTATCCCGATCCAACGGACTATGATACTGATGGCGATGGTATATCTGACTACCAAGAGATCATAGATGGAACGAACCCGACAAATGGTGATACTGATGGCGATGGCCTATTGGACGGTATAGAGAAAAACGGTACTGGTACTAATGCCTCGGACAGAGATTCTGATGATGATGGCATAATTGATGGTAGGGAATATGAATATTTGAGTGATAGAGGCCTAAACCCAAATATTAGTGATTCGGATGGTGATGGTTTGAAGGATATTCTAGACAATGATTCAGATAATGATGGGATAATCGACGGTGATGAGATAAACAGATATTTTACGGATCCACTAAGCAATGACACCGATAATGATGGACTAGGCGATCTCCAGGAAATTCAGCGAGGAACAGACCCCCTCAACAGTGATAGTGATGGGGACGGGTTACTTGATGGTTTTGAAGTCTCAATATCCACAGATCCGCTCGATGTTGATACTGACGATGATGGCTTAGATGATGGTTTTGAATACAACAACTCGCTAGATCCAACAAATAGTGATTGCGACGGAGATATTCTTCTCGATGGCCACGAGCTTGAGATCGGAACGGATCCACTAAATAGTGATAGTGATTTAGACTCGCTACCAGATGGCTGGGAGGTAAATGGTTTTAACATTTCTGGCTCACTATATATGATAGGTCCATTCTATACAGATCCTCTATACAAAGATACTGATGGAGATGGCCTATTGGACGGAGAAGAAGCTTCGATATATGGAACAGATCCAACAAATCGGGATACCGATGGTGATGGGCTCAGAGATGGAGATGAAGTACACATATATGGCACATCGCCCCTTTCGGGAGATACGGACTCCGATAATGTTACTGATTATGAGGAGATATTTGCTTGGAATTGGGCTGTTTTCAGATACCCACTGAACAGTCTGGGTGGCGATATCTGGGGGCCCGAACCAGCTAAGACTAGGGACAATATTCCTCATACTGAGAAAAGGGAGAGCGTTGTGAATAGATATATAGGCTATTATTATGCGAGATACAAAAGTAGAGTTACACCATTCAGAGGGAAATATTATACTGATCCTCTTAACCCAGACACAGACAATGATACTCTATCCGATGGAAGAGAAAAGTATCTTGTTACAAATCCCCTCTCAAATGATACTGATAGAGATTTCCTCTATGATGCTGATGAGCTAGGTATCTCGACGGATCCAAGGATAAGTGACTGCGATTTCGATGGGCTTCTAGACGGATATGAGGTACATAATAGTAGCACTAATCCTCTAAGTAATGATACTGATGGCGATAAGTTATCGGATTATGAGGAGCTATATGTCTGGCACACGGACCCATCTCTGAACGATACAGATAATGATGGTCTCCTAGACTATGTCGAGATAAATGGATTCTACGTGATTATATACAATATAACTCAGGGCAAATTCGTATGGGTAAGGATAAGGAGTAATCCATGCAATAACGATACGGATAGCGATGGTTTATCAGACTCCTTAGAAGCCTACACATATCACACAAACCCACTAATCAAGGACTCTGATGGAGATGAGCTTGGTGATGGCGAAGAAATATATACCTATAGGACCAACGCAACAAACTTTGATACTGATCATGATGGGCTCCTAGATGGTTTGGAGATAGAGTATGGTAGAGACCCATTAGATCCTGATGATGATCATGATGGCGTTCCAGACGGCAAGAACTATGATTATGATAATGATACATTGAATGATTACGATGAGATCTATATCTACCACACATATATAGCTCTTAGAGACAGTGACAATGATGGTATGCCAGATCCATGGGAGGTACGGTACATGAACACTCAGCAGAACATCTATGATCCAGGGCTTGACCTAGATAGAGATAATCTAACCAATATCGAGGAGCTAGTACATAGGACAAACCCAGATAATAATGATACCGATGGAGATTTACTGTTGGATGGGAATGAGGTCAAAAAATATGGTACAGATCCTACGGACAGAGATACGGATGGAGATAATATGGATGACTATTTCGAGGTATCTAATAACCTAGATCCGCTAATACCAGATGTCTCCCCACCACAAATAGTAACCATATACTTCGACGGGGATGTTAAACGGGGAGATAACCTTACTGTTGTAGCGGAAGTTTACGATGACTCCGCCATAAAAGATGTTTTCTTGGCATATAGGACATATGGGTCATGGTTATGGTTAAAAATGAATTATAATGGGACACACTACATAGCGACAATAGTAGACATGGAAGCGACGAAGTATGAATTCAAAGTAGTGGCCATAGACTATGCAGGAAACCAGAATGAGACGCAGATATACACAATAATACCAACTGAAGAATATGAGTATCCTACTCTAATGATCGTCCTAATCTTAGCAGTCCTAGTAGCTACGGTATTGCTCATAGTATTTCGCATACGTATGAGGAAGCGGAGAGACACCTAAGAAAGATGGATGTCTCCGAACAATTTATGGCTCTAAAATATTTTTAACATTATCGAGAGCTGATTGAAGGGACGCCCAGTATTTTCTCTTTATCTGCAAATAATCTTCTTTTCAGAAACTTGGTAGATGATATTGACATATATGCCAAAGACATCATCGTCAATGACAATCATGTCAACAATCATTCTATGAATAAATTAAAATTGAGGGACTTACAATTCCGTTTCTATTGCTTGCTGATCCATTTAGAATCTCTGTGAAATATTTTGAAGTTATTTATAAATAGATTCAAAGTTGGGTTGAAATGTCCACGGAGATCTGGCGAATCATAACAAGGGCAAATAAGTGGTGGTTAGATCTCAGAAAGATTATGAATGATAAACACATAGAAAAATTCGAAGCATCAACTATTAAGTGGACTCCCCCATTTTTAGCCTAGATGACATAGTGGATGGAGCCTACACTCTTAGGGGGTCTCTACAAGTAGGAAAAAACAACCACACTTAAGTTGTTAATAAAAAACAATTAAAACCATTCACAGAAGACCCCGTCTATGGTCACTATATAAGATAACGGAGCTCCTTCTTGATCCACATCTAGTTTTTTGAGCTTTATTTATTCTGTGCTAGAGAGCGTGGACAAATTGGGTGTCTTCCTTTGTTCCTTCTATCAAGCTGATTACAAGTTTTTTGCGATTTTCTTTCCACATTATGAAGAAATAGTAGGGCTGTCCCCCCCAAGTTTGAATTCCACATCAATAAAATTATAAAGTGTTCCACGCCTTATTTCCACCTTTACATCTTCAAGTTTTTACCTCTGATGTTTCCGACGCCATATTTGTATGTAAAGCATTGTCACTATTTCCAAATTTTTTCTCATCACTCATATTTTGAGCACCCATGAAATGAAAGATTTTTCTGCTTAAAAAGAACGTATTTTCCTAAAATCGTTAGGAGTTTGAGCCTCTCTTTAAAAAGACTAACACAAAACTGCTGGCTAATCATATGGCCAGTTATGTTTTGATAATTGGATTTAGATTATAGCTGGAGTATACTTTTCCTTTGGATGAATATATGTTGTTTATGCTAAAGAGATAATTGGTTAACCCAGTCTTTTTAGATGTAGATAATGTTGCCTTATCATGATTATGCTGTGGGGGTTTGAGCTTTGGGTAGGATCGTGGGTATCGATATAGGTGGGACATTTACTGATGTTGTTGTTTTTGACACAGACAGAGGCATTTTTGTGGAGAGAATCAAAACTTTGTCTACACCTAGGAGGCCTCAAAGATCCGTAATCGATGTTTTGAAGAAACTATCTAGGTTTCACCGGGATATCAAAATAGTAATCCACGCTACCACAATCGCTACCAATGCTCTCCTTGGACAAGTGGGATTAGAACTTCCCAAGGCAGCCTTAATAACTACTAAGGGATTCAGGGATGTTCTTGAAATAGGAAGACAGCGTAGGCCCTCCCTCTATGACCCCTTCTTCGAAAAGCCGAAGCCTCTTATTCCTAGAAGGTATAGGTTTGAGGTCAATGAGCGCGTGGATGGTGAGGGAAAGATTTTGAGGAGACCCTCGAATAATGAGCTTAGGAGATTGATAGAGGTGATTCGCAGAGAGCATATTGTCTCAGTGGCTATATGCTTCATTAACAGCTATTTGAATCATGAGAATGAGAGATATGTCAAGGAGTTTCTTGGTAGTAATCTAGATGATGTCTATATATGTGCCAGCTATGAGGTAGATAATCAATATAGGGAGTACGAGAGGATGAGCACAACCGCAGTTAACGCTATCTTAATGCCGATAGTCAGTAGGTACTTATCAGAACTAGAGAACATGATAAATCAGATATTACCTACCACTACATTTCTGATAATGAAAAGCGATGGTGGTGTGTCTAGACCGAAATTCATTGTTAGTAGACCCGCAACGATTATTGAGAGTGGGCCCGCTGCTGGTGTGATAGCCACGGAATTCATTGGCTCCCTACTCGGATTATCCGAACTACTTAGTTTCGATATGGGAGGAACAACGGCTAAGGCTGGAACAATAATAAATGGGAAACCAACAATAACTACTGAGTATGAAGTTGGTGGGAAGATCCATGCAGGGAGAATAGTCAAGGGTAGCGGGTACCCAATAAGATACTCATTTATCGACTTGGCGGAAGTATCATCAGGAGGAGGCTCAATAATATGGGTAGATGAGGCTGGAGGCCTAAGGGTTGGGCCCATATCTGCAGGTAGTGACCCTGGTCCAGCTTGTTATGGAAGGGGTGGAAGTAAGCCTACGATAACCGATGCGCATGTGGTTCTAGGTATTATTGATGATGGATTTCCACTCGGTGGCGAGATAAGAGTTAAAAGGGATCTCGCTTGGGAGTCTCTCATTAAGAATGTGGATATTATGGATCCAGTAGAGGTAAGTATTGGTGCTATAAAATTAGCTAACAGCACAATGGCAAAGATACTTCGAATAGTGACTGTGGAGAGGGGACTCGACCCGAGAGACTTTGTGCTAGTAGCTTTTGGTGGGGCTGGACCCATGCATGCATGTGCGTTAGCAGATGATCTAGGAATACAAAAAATATTAATACCCATCTACCCGGGTCTTTTCTCAGCGCTTGGATTAATCGCCACGAAATATAAGCATGTGTACTATAAATCCTTTATGAAAACAACATCAGAGTTAGAAATAGACGAGCTCCTCGACTCGTTTAGATCTCTCCATAGGAAAGCCCTGAATGACTTTAATGAGATTGGTATTCCCTCCCAGAGAATACTTATCAGCAATTTTATTGATGCCAGGTATTATGGGCAGGGATACGAGCTTGTAGTCCCTATAGACCTCGATAAGATAAATGATGTTGGGGACATAGAGAAGGTGTTCCATGATGAGCATAGACGTATATATGGATATTCTATAGATGAATTCGATGTGGAGATAGTCAATGTTAGAGTGGAGGCCGTAGGTCTACTAACACAGATCTCCCTCAAGAAGATGAATGCATATAGGCAAGACCCCTCCCAAGCTATGACTGGGCAAAGAGAGGCATACTTTGGATCAATCGATGATTTTGAGAAAGCCCATATTTATAGGAGAGAGAAACTCGTTTGGGGGAACATTATTGAGGGCCCAGCGATAATCGAGTCATACGATTCTACAATTCTTGTTGAGCCTAGATGGCAAGGACATGTTGATGAGTATGGAAATATTATTCTTATGAGGAGATAGCCCATGGTAGATGTAATAACTATGGAGATAATAAGAAACGCCCTGGAATACATAGCCGAGGAGATGGGAATCGTTCTTCGAAACTCAGCTTTCTCACCCAACATAAAGGAGCGTATGGATCATAGCTGCGCAATTTTTGGAGTTAAAGGCGAACTTCTAGCACACGCAGAACACATACCTGTACATCTCGGTGCGATGCCACTAGCGGTTAGGGAGGCAATAAAAGTTATAGATGAGTTTGAGGAGGGCGATATGATAGTTATGAATGATCCGTATTCCTGTGGAACTCATCTCCCAGATATAACAATAATAGCGCCAGTGTATCATCGTGAGGAGCTCGTCGGCTTTGTTGCTAACAGAGCACACCATAGCGACGTAGGTGGCAGGGTTCCTGGGTCAATGCCAGGAGACTCTGTAGAGATTTTTGAGGAGGGCCTAATAATACCTCCTGTAAGAATTGTTAAGAGAGGTAAAATTGATAAGGAGATTCTGAGGCTTATCCTCGCAAATGTTAGGACGCCTAGGATAAGAATGGGTGATATTATTGCTCAGATATCCGCGAATAGAAGGGGGGTTGAGCGCCTACTGAGAATAATAGATAAGTATGGGCGGGAAACATATCTGGAGGCAGTAGACCATATACTCTCATATTCCGAGAGATTAGCAAAAACAGAGATATCAAAGATGAGAGAGGGAGAAAGCTATGCTTGTGACTACTTAGATGATGCTGGGCAAAATTGGGACAAACCAATAAAGATCTGTGTTAGAGTTAGAATTGAAAAAGGCTCCATAACTTTTGATTTTTCGGACTCAGATAAACAGGTACCTGGAAGTATAAATGCTCCAAAAACAGTGACGATCTCCGCATCGTATTTTGTTTTTAAGTCCATTCTCCGAGGAGATATCCCCTCGAATGAGGGGACATATAGGCCTCTAAGAATAATAACGAAGAGAGGAACTATTGTCGATGCTACACATCCCGTAGCTGTAGCTGGTGGGAACGTAGAGACATCCCAACGAATTGTCGATGTATTGTTCCTAGCTCTATCCAAATTGATACCGGAGAGAATACCTGCCGCGTCCCAAGGCACAATGAATAATATAGCGTTCGGCGGTATTAACCCAAAAACTGGAAGACCATTCACATTTTATGAGACCATAGGAGGAGGTTTTGGGGGTAGGAGAGGAAAAGATGGTGTTGATGGCGTTCACTGCAACATGACAAACACGATGAACACTCCCATCGAAGAGATAGAACGCAAATACCCAATACGAATACTAGAGTATTCCCTAAGATCAGATAGTTGTGGCGCTGGCAGGTGGAGGGGAGGCTTAGGCATAATAAGAAAATACCAAGCATTAACAACAATAAAAGTGTCTCTGCTAGGAGATAGACATAGATTCAGGCCCTGGGGGCTGATGGGAGGAAAAGCAGGAGCACCGGGAGAATACATACTTATTAGGAATGGAAGAGAAATTAAGCTACCAAGCAAAACAACAATAATAATGAACCCAGGAGATATACTTGTTATAAAAACTCCTGGAGGAGGCGGATATGGTAAGCCTAAGCAGAGGGACAAAGAGAGGATACTTAAAGATCTATTGGACGGCAAGACATCGAGACTATATGTTGAGAAACACTATGAATTAGACCTCTCCAAAATTTAGAATTAGAGAATACCAATAAAAAATTGAATTCCTTGGGCTATTTTCATCAATCCTCATTGGTGTTTTTCTGGTTGGATTGTTCCCGCAATGACTACGTTTCCGTAAAACAGAAACATCAATCAAAAACATCATTATCGAAGGAAACATCACACAAAACAACATAAATAAAATTTATGGAAAAGTTTTTTAATTACGCCTCTTTGATATGATCTAAGTCTTTTTTGTGATTCTACTTATGAGATATAACAACTTTGAAAAACAATAGCATCTCTTCCTTGTATAGATTATTTCGAAACTTAGTACCATATAGCCGCCCGAGGACATAATACTTTTTTGCTAATCCCTAGGTACCAGAACATTTACCCTATCCGCATCCCCAAACTCAACAAAAATTAGTATAAGAAACATATGGCTGAAAATTATACGATACTAGATTTTTGGAACTATTTTCAACTCTTATGCTTTGAGATATATGGGTAGTAGGTTAATACAGAAAGAATCGAATATTAAAAATCGTGGTTTCATTATTAATAATTTACGATAGTGGATTATGGTGTTTTAATGTGAGAAGATATCTGATTTATATTTTACTTTTGTTCACTATCCTTTCGCTTCTATTATTTAATGATGTTTACTCAGATATGATGTTCATTCCAACAACAATAATGAATATTAAAGAGCCTGCTCAAGTAGCTGTGATTGCTTGGAATGGAGACGTAGAGGTTATGTTTTTTGGTGTAAACATAGAAGCTGTAAAGAGCATAAAGGGTATAGGATTAATGCCATTACCGTCGAAACCCGAAATATATCTTGGCTCAAATAAAAGTTTTGAGGTGATAGACAAGCTCTTAGGGGGGATCGTGACCTTAGGAGTTTCTACTTCTGTTGAATATAACGTAGTATTGGGCCCGCATAATGTTACATGTATAAAAATTGAGGGATGTACCTCCAAGGAAGAAGTAAAGAATGTTTTAATGAAAATTGCCTTGGAGAATGGATTAGGTGAATTAGCTATTAATGATACACATGCTTCTCTAATCAAGTATTACGTTTCTATAGGCTATAAATATTTCCTTGTGGATATAATAAATGCCGAAAACTATACATCTGGTTTTCTTCCGCCCCTAATAGTAAAATTTAGAAGTAAAAAAATTTGGTATCCACTTAGGATTTCGAGTCTTTATAGGGGAATAACACAGTTGAGGATCCTTGTTGTCACACCGAGAAAATTCTATGGTGGTCAATGGGTTCGTTGGCACATAAAGCATACCACTATAGTTGGTAGGGACATCATTAAGAAGATCGATTATCGCCTACTATCAGTATTCTCTTCATTTGATCTATGGTTTAGAGTATATGTTTATGGACTAGTAACATTTTCGGCAAACTTAGATTTCGACTTTGCCGGTTATGTATATGGTCCAAACTTAAATCTAATTTACTATGAAGTTTTATTTTTCTTAATAGCGACTATAGTGAGTATCGGCATCATACCGAACATCAAATGTGGTCTGAAAAAAGAAATCATCAGAAAGCTTAAAATAGTACTACTCCTCATAGTTCATGTGGCTATGCTTCTGGGACTAGGAGTTTTGCTAGTTAAGGGAGACTTATTCATTGGTATTTTGAAGTATATAGATGAGGAATATTTAGTAGCAATAATTTATGTATATTCTCTAGCAGTAACGAATATTGTCTTAACAGTGACATTAGGTTTATTACTATATCGCCTCATAGGTTTTATTAGAACAAAAGATCTAGAATACCTAACTAAGAAACATATAAGTTATTTAGTTCTAACACTATATATCCTCATAATTCTACTAAGTATAGTTGCTATGGGAAAGCTTCACATGGATCTGTATGGCCCATATTATCCAACACTATTGGTCCAAGCAATTATGATGCTGGTGCTTATCTATGTCAGCATAGTGTTAGTAGCTAATATGTTGTTTCAGAGAAGGAAATAGTACACCAATATTTTTCGTCCATAATATTAGGAGACAGAAACATTTTCGCCCCTTAGATAATATCTATGTTTTTCCAAAATCTTTTATTTCGAGTACATCTAATTCTATTTCTCTTGTTATGCTTTCTACATCGATGTCTTTTATTCTTCTTGCAGGTATGCCGACCCATAGTCCTCTGTTTAGATGTTTGTTCTTCGGAACTAATGTGTATGCCCCAACAATAACGTAGTCATCTAAAACAACACCAGGCATTATCAATGCTTGATGTCCCAGCAGACAATACTTTCCTATCCTCACGCGTCTAAATACTATGTGTCTTGGCTTGTCGGCGAGGTGTGTGAATATTATCGCGCCGCCACCGACTATTGTGTGATCTCCCACCTCTAGGAAGTATGGATCAGTTACGCCTCCCTGGAATATAACTCCATGCCCAATCTTAGCTCCGAAGAGCCGTATTACCCATTTCTTGGATAGTGCTGAGATTTTTCCTACAAACATCGAAATCCTGTAGAGACCCTGCGATAGTATCCATTTGAAGATCTCCTTGTTTCTGATGTCAAGCTCATATTCGCCCTCTTTCGGAGCCAATCTAAACGCTCTGAATATTATACCGGGAATAAACATTATTCCTGAGCACAGAATAGATGTTAACATCATAATGTATATTAGTGCCTCTAATACGAACCAAGCAATATTATGTGAGCTAGGAGGAGGGAAGTATCTCACAAAGAGTATCGATGGTAGAATACTGAGGAACAAAGCGAAGAACAAGAGAAATCCGAGGGCTACATGGGCCATAATGTATTTAGTTCCCATCGGAAACACCGATGTATCGCAAGAAAATCCAAAATAACTTTTATATAATGAAAAACCGAACATTAGAACAAAAACAGAATCTATGTCTACTGATGGCCAACAAATATCCCCAATGATATTATCTGGTCGTAGTGTCCTCTGTTGTCTTTGTTGGAGAGTCATTAATCGATGGAGAACCTCAAAGACTTCACTTCGGATATGTAGCGTGCAGCTATTAAAAAGTTATTATGTTATTATATAATTAGGTGATGATACATGGCTAGGAGCAAATACACGACGATTCCTGTGAGGGTTGAGGTCAAAAAAATATTGGATTCGCTTAGAGGGGGTATGGAGTGGAGTGATTTTCTTCTAGGTCTGGTCGAGGAGAATAGAAGGCTTAAGCGTATTATCGCGGCGAGAAGTATCCAAGGAAGATTTAATGAGGATATCGAGAAGAGCATCTTGGAGTCTATCGAGAGCATGAGGATGCTCAAACTTAGGAGTAGGAGATGAGAGACATAGTCTTAGACACTGACATATTAATTCTACTTGTCAAGCTTAGAAAACTTGATGAGTTCGTCGGAAGATTCCGAGCATACATAACTGTCATCATAGAATACGAATACCTGAGAGGTGAGGTGAAAGCTGGGGTAAACAGCTTTGTCTCTAAGGACACTCTCGAAAAAGCATTTGATATACTATATCTAGATAATAGGAGCGTTAGGATTGCGAGTGAGATGTGGGCAGACCTAGTTAGAAATAGAGAAACATTCGATGAGAGAGACCTCCTAATAGGTGCTATCTGTATAGCAAACGAAATCCCCCTATGGACAGGTAATATTAGGCATTTCATTAAACTTAGAAAATACGGGCTCCAACTAGTCGACATCGATCCAAGTGGCTGGCAAGTGCGGTATTGGACTTCTGAATGATGTCCGTTAGTCAGCTGTATCGTTAGCTGTTAGTCGCTCTGTGACTGAAGATAATGGAGAATTATCTTTTTCTATGTTTTATGTATCATAATGTATATTATTTTGACCGTATTGAATAGTTTGGAGGGTTGTTCTTTGCTAACTGATGAGATTGTTGAGGCACATAAACCTATTGTTTTGAAGCATTTCTCTGGAGAAATATTAGAGTATGCTGTTGGCATAAAATATACCTACTGTGTTGTGGTGGAGGACAATAAGTATGCGATGGGATTAGCGTTTACCCAGCATCCAGATGTTAGGATAGGTACAATCGCTGAGAAGCCTGAGATTCCCACAGTTTTTGATAGATATGGAAGTGTGGACATTCTGAGCAGAACTCTTTTTCTTTCATGCATAAACGCCATATCGCAGCATCTACTATGGAATAAGGAAATTGGACGCAACCACATAAAATATTTCCCTCTCATCGATTACATCGTAGGCAGGATAGAAAACATAGACAATGTGGTTATTATCGGAAATATGGTTCCCTTAGTAAGGAGGATTAGAAGAATCACAGATAAGGTCTATGTCTTTGAGAGAGATCCCTTCCTTAGAATCGAAGGAGCATTACCAGATTACTTAGAGTTCAGATATCTTGAGGATGCTGATGTCGTAATAATGACGGGTGTAACCCTGCTAAATGATACTTTGGACCCTATAATGAAGTATATTGGGACTTCCGCTCTAAGAATTATTGTGGGGCCAACAGCTCAGCTCCTTCCAGATATCCTCCTGAAATACTTTGATGTTGTGGCAAGTCTAAAAGTGGATATTATAAGTTCTGTGGCGGAAGTGCTGAGGAGGGGAGGCGGAAGACACAGTATATCTAAATACTGTACAGACTATGTAGCCACAAAGGAATAGCAGTCATATCTTGTCTCAATCTATCTGCTATTCTGGTTCTCTGCTGATTTTTGAAAAGTTTGTAGCTAATTTTTGTTTTGGTCAACAACATTATTAAAATTGTGTATCGCCCATAATATCATGGTGTCTTTATATGTAGTTGCGGTGTCTAATTTGGTAGAAGAACTGAGAGTTCAGCTTGGGGCAGGATTCGAGATGGCTATTCCTAGAGTATATGAGGATCTCAAAATAAAGGCTGAGAGAGAAATAGAGGAGTCCCTTAGAAGATACCCAAAAGCCATGAAGATGTGGAAACTTCTTTGTGCTGACCCCGAAGTAAACGCTGACTGGGACATAGCAAATTTCATTGCTGTAGGAAAACTCAAATACAACGATCATGGCGAGGTCCATGCTAAGATAGTTGCTGCTAACGCATTAAAGATGCTTGATATCCTACTAGAAAACAACATTTTACCAGACATAATAAAGCTACATGCTGGAGATGAGGATGACGCCCACCTAGTTGTGCTAGCAGCAGGACTTCTACATGATATTGGCAATGTTGTGCATAGGGAGATACATCCTCTACATAGTGCTTATATGGCAATAAGCATACTGAATAGGTTGCTACCTAAAGTATATGAACATCCAGAGGTAATGTATGAAATCCGAAACCATATTCTTCATTGCATATATGCCCACTCCTCGAAGATAAAAGATCTAACTATTGAAGCTGCCCTAGTAGGTATTAGTGACGGAACAGACATGACTAAGGGAAGAGGAAGAATGGCCTTTGACATAGGAAATGTTGATATACACACAGTATCCGCACTGTCGATAGAAGATGTGGTCATAGAGAGGGGCACAGAAAGGCCAATAAGAATACTGATAAAAATGAGTAACAGCGCTGGGATATTCCAAGTTCAGGAGCTGCTTGTGCCAAAAATTAAGGGATCGCCCATAGAACCATACATTGAGATAATAGCACATGCAGAACCATTAGGCTCCAATAAGGATGAGAGGATAGTTCACAGATTGATAATAAAGGATGGAAAGCTCGTTCCTCTATAAACATAGTTACACATCCTTCATATTTCATTTTTTAGGCTTAAACTAACAATATATTTCTGACCAATCTTAAGCCACTATATTCTGAATTTTCTTAGCGCTTCTCAGCGTTTAGATCTAGAATCTATCTAACTGCTATTAAGACTATTTTCCGTCCACGTTCTTAACAATCTCTACGATGCGTCACTAAAAGGTGGATTAACACGTTAATTCTATTTTGAAGCAAAGTATTTTAAATTAGATAACCATATAATTATGTTATAACTACATCGTTTCCTTGGTGGCAGTAATGGTATATGGCCGGAAATTAGTTTTTTATATGCTTCTAGTATTTATCCTTTTGAGTTCAATAGCAACATCACTTCAAGAACTATATTCGGCGAATCAAAACTCTTATGGAGCTATTAGACACAGAAACTGTATGCGTTCTGACCTCAACGTATGCTTGGAGAGAGCTGATATCTCCTCCGAAAAGACAAGTATAGAATCTTTGGAAAGTGAAGTCTCTGTCACAAATATATTTGATCATGGGTGGGTTGCTAAGTACCCCGTTGAGCTGAGCGGTTTTAGGAATATAACCTTTATAGATGTCGAATACTTTAGTGGAAATGAGAGCGGTATGTTTGCTATTGTAGGAACAAGAAGTGAATATATTTATTCGGGCTGGAAATTCATTAATTTTACCTTCCATCTAATCTACCTAAATTTCTCTCATCCAAACGTTAGTGGAAGAGTTGCAACAATAGAATATGAGGATATCTCCTGGTTTAACATAACCGTGAATAGCAGCTATGAACCCTATATAGCGGATGGTGACATGGTAATATTGAGCAATGGAACACTGACACTAGCCATATCTATAAGCTATCTCGTCGAGATAGAACCAAGTCTATACCTGCGGCTCTCAGATATATCGTTATATGTCTATAGCAACGTCTCAGCAGCCAACGGTGAATTTAAGCTTATCCGTTACATCAAATACAACGGGTTCTATGGATTTTTCTATTTCGTTAGAGATATAAGCATTGGTGCTGAGGACACCAATGCTATTGTCGTGGCTGCTCTGGGATACTATAATAGGACAGACTCCAGACTCTCCATATATTATGCTGTCTGGTTTATGTATTACCCAGACCTTGATGTTAGTAGGGTTGTTGAGGAGGTAAGCTACCTTAAATATCCAGTTCCGAAAAAAATAAGCAATGTGGTGCTATACGAAAACATAACATATGTTGCGTCAACAATCTATCTGACAACATTGGATCAGGATGCTGTGTTCATATTTGCGTGGAATCTAACCAGCGGGAACTTAACATACGATCTGACAGCATTATCAGCGGTTTTCTCAGACATCATGGGGGGAATCTCGCAATACAAGTATATAGCACTTACATTATACAATAATTCTACAGATATAAACATAATCTCTGTTTGGGAAGGCCACACAGAGGTTCGACAAGCTCTATTCTACGCAACAGCATCTGTGTATTGGTACGATATTGGCACGGAGAAATCGATAAACATATCATTTATTGATGAGGGTTTTATAGCTGAGACATTTCAGCCTGCCTACATACAGCCTGTTGATAATAATATTTTGGATACCAACGCATCATTCGTATTTATAATCTTTCAACCAGAGAAAGGAATATATACTGTAGCTCAACTACTATTCTCATATAACGGAACTGTGGAAGGGAAAGAGAGCTACATATTCGACGGTGCGTACAGTTTCGACTTCGGAGAACAATCAGTATCAATATTCTCGGTGGCTATGAACTCTAGCTCGGATATCTACGGGCTTGCTCTTCGATCGGATTTAAATGGCTCAGTTTTGGTTTCTTTAACGATTTTTAGAGATCACGACAAAGATTTTCTTGGGAATTGGGAAGAAACAAACATATACGGTTCTAATATTTACGCGAAGGATACAGACCATGATGATATAGTTGATGGAAGCGAAGTTTATATCTATAGCACTGACATACTAAGTAATGATACCGATGGTGATGATCTAGATGATAGATTTGAGCTTGAGATTAGGCCTAGCACAACATATCCAGAGTATGGAGGGATAACAAACAAATATAGAACAGATCCGAAAGACGACGATACAGATGATGATGGCATAGATGATTATGATGAGATAACAGGCAATTACATCATTGCTGGTCGTCAAGGATATCCAACTAATCCTACAACCAATGATACTGATAGTGATGGTCTTAGTGATTATCAAGAAGTTTTCCAGGGCGTCGAATATTGGATAAACACAACAACAAATATTGCTATTGGATATCCAAACGCAACTATAAAAGATACTGATAACGATGGCCTAGATGACTTAGCTGAAAGTATCAGAAAACTTAATCCAACAAATCAAGACACTGACGGTGATGGTCTCAGCGACTATTATGAGCTGTATGAATCAAAAACGGAACCACATAAAGTGGACTCAGACGCAGATGGTCTCAGCGACTTCGAAGAAATTAATACGCTTCTAACCAATCCAAATGCAAACGATACCGACAAAGACGGTATTATCGATGGTGAAGAAGTACTCAAATATAGGACAGACCCCGTAGATCCTGATAGTGATGATGATGGTTTGTATGACGGCGACGAACTTACCTACGGCACAGACCTACTGAATAACGATACAGATGGAGATGGGATACTTGATGGATCCGAGATAAATGTATATCATACAAACGCTACTAACAACGATACTGATGGTGATGGTCTGAGTGACTATGAGGAAGTTAGAGGCACATACATACCAGCACTAAACAGAACGTTCTGGATAGACCCACTTGATAATGATACCGATGATGATGGACTGAGTGATGGTCTAGAAGCGAGAACCTATCAGACAAACCCTCTGGAGGTCGACACTGACAGTGACGGTCTAGATGATTACCAAGAAATCTACACATATGCGACGAACCCTCTTCTATCGGATACAGATGGCGACTCCTTGAGCGACAGCGATGAGCTAATGATATACGCAACAGATCCTCTCGACAACGACACTGATGATGATCTTCTTGTAGATGGTGCCGAGATCTATGGGATTGAGATAGAAGGAATAGGCATCCGTAGCACGGATCCAAAAA
>Ga0190311_1000061_pt1 | contig 39011 bp, 36 predicted proteins | sample 48700789_MG_FD_165037 | JGI IMG/M metagenome (GOLD analysis project Ga0190311, IMG submission 165037) | Hydrothermal vent sediment bacterial communities from Southern Trench, Guaymas Basin, Mexico - 4870-07-8-9_MG | ecosystem: Environmental > Aquatic > Marine > Hydrothermal vents > Sediment ...
ATTCATTCGACTAAATACACCAAATGTATTAAATATTAAATCTATTGGAATATTAGTATTGCAAGTAACTGGTCTTAATTTATCTGGTAGTATTAATGATATGACTCCTTTTCCGGCAAATCTATTACAAAACTTATCACCAATTATACTTTTTGATTTTTTTATTAATTCAACTTCTAAAATATAAACTGCATTTTTTAATTTTTTAATATTAGATGATAATGCATCATTTTGATAAATTAAATGTTCTTTTGCTACTTGAATTGCTAAATCTTGACCACATTCGGTTTTAATATCTGTAAATGTTTTATAGATATGTTCTTCACAATATTTATCATATATTTTTTGTAACATTATTTCTAATTTAGGGTCAACTAAATTAATTTTTTTATTTAATTTATGAATTTTAATATTGTTAACTATAGCACCTGGAAGTTTACTTTTAACACTTAATAACTCATATGATGACATATTGCTACTATTTGATAAATTAATTAGATCCGAAATATCCATTTTTTTTAAAAATGATAATTTATTTTTAATTTCTTGAGGTGATAATGATATACTATTCTTTGGTTTAATTTGAGAATATAGAACATCATTTTTAATTGGATCTCCTATATTTGGAAAATAAACCAATTCAGAATCATACATAGGTTGTAATACTGTTTCATTATAAATTGGAACATATATTACTTCTCGTAATTCAGCTTTAGTTTTTTCAGCAATTGATTCACTTATAACTAATGCGTCTTCATGATTGTATCCAAAGAAATTAAAATAACCGGTCATGATATTATATCCAAATGATGGAATACCAACTCTGAAATCATTATAAGAATATATAATGTCTCCAGTTTTAAAGTCATCTCCAGTCTTTAAATGATATCTTAATTTTGAAGTGTATATTCCACTAGTTTGTTGATACTGTGGAATATGTTTAATATTGATCTTATCTAATTTTGAATAATAGTATATAATTATTTCATTGTTTTGAATTAATACTTTACCATTATCCTGAGCAATTTGAATAGCTCTATGAGAAGCGTTGGTTAAATTTCTATACTTATTTGAAATTATATGCGGTATCTCACAATCTTCATAAATTAATGATTGGTTTAATTGTTTAGCAGCCATGCCAGCTCTTGTACTATCACAAGAGCTTAAGAAAGGTAAAATATCTAAATTTATGCTTGATACATTATTCAAGATGTTTTTCCTCCTTATAACCAAATAATTTTAGCATTGTTTCTCGTGTTTTGCGTTTATAATCATAATTATTAATAATTCTCGGCCCATCAAATGGTTTAACTAGTTGTACCAATATGGGTTGTCCTGATTTCTGATCACCTTTTAAAATTTTGGCTTTTTTACATTTTAATAATCGTCTGATCATCTCATATTGGCGGGTTGGGTGACCAATATTATTTTTTGAATCCACTACAAATATTAGCATATCGCCTCCTTATGATAAAGGTCAATTTAAAAGTTAAGTCAGTCGGATTATTTACAAAGTTTAATTAATTTCAATACAATAATTTCTGGAATTTTAATTAGTTTATGATCATCTGTAGTTATTTCGTTATAATGGAGTTTGCCTAATATATATATTTTGTCTCCAATTTTTAAGTTGTCTAATGTGAATTTGGCATTTTGATTCCAGATTTTTAAATTGTGATACTCAGATTGTGTAACCATGCGTTTAAATTTCTTACTATAAAATACTTCATTTGTAGCTAATCGGGTTCTAACACCAATTGGAGTAGTACTAATCTGTTCTGGTTCCAATACAATATAACCTATTAATGTTGTTTGATTTTGGCAAAAGTTTCCCATAGTTATGTCTCCTTTTTGTTTTGAAAGTAGTTTACTTAAAATCCAGATTGATCAAATATTTTTTCGTAAAATGTTTTAATAACCGGTATAGTATCTAAATACTTTAATGTTTTTGAATTTGGCTGAAATAAACAACTTAATCTGGGATTTACAACATATGCTAAATTTATTTTTCCAGCTTTAAATATAATTTTATCATTTTGATTATATCTCCAAAATTCATTAGGATCTCTATGTGTTAAAAACATATTTGCAAATATACATTCAACGAATGATGAAAATAGCGTACCAACACTTAAAATCCTAGCCATAAAATTTGCATAATATTCAACTGGTGAATCAATAACTTTATTATTAGTTTTTAATAAATCATTTATATCACGCAATATAGAAATTACATCTGTATTAATTAATTGGGCATCAATATCATCAAAAATTACTTTATTTCCATCTATATAATTAAATCCTGGTAAACTTGATAATATAGATAGTGGTGGGGCATCAAAAATTAATGTATATTTTTTATCTATATCTTTAATATCTATTAAATGATGTTCAATAAATTCTTTAATTGTTGAATCAGTTTTTAAATTACAAGATCCAGATGTATGAAATGATCTCATAACTAATTGAGTTAACCTTTCAGATACTAATTGTCCTGCAATTACTCCAACATATGGTGTAGTTAGATGCCTTTCACCAAAACACATTTTACAAATTTGAAAGTTTGGAGTTTGACATGTCATAGGTGATCGAATAAATATTTTTTTGTTTATATACTGTTTTGCCGTAGGAAAATCCAAAAGAGTCCAAGGCATATCTATATTCGGATCTTTATAATATTTACCAGATAATGTTTTAGCATGTTTCCGACTAAATACAATAAATTCTAAATAATTATTTGTTTTACAATCTTCTTCTACAATTTCTAAAGGTGATAATGCCATAGATAATGTTCTTTGAATATATCCAGAATGTGGTGTAGATTTTGCTTTATCAACAATACCTTTACGAGTTCCTAAACTAGTAGCTAAAAAATCATTAGAATTTAATCCAGTAATTAAATTAGAATTAATTGGAGTAGGATTAACAATATTTTCAGCATCAGCAATATATCCAGTATTAATACACGTTCTTGCTAATTGAGCTTTATTAAATCTTGATCCGGATTTATATAACGTATATAAATCAGATAATTTATCCATATTATTAATACACTTATCAACTAATGATTCATTAATATAATGGCCTAAATGTGGATTATGTTTTGGTAATTTTTGAAATAGTTTTTGGGTATCATTATCTACAGCTTGTATCATTTCTTTAATGTTAATTGATGGGCAATGAACAGTACTACTAATGAAAAAGAATAATGAATTACTTAAATGATGAATATTATTATGAAATTCATCAGGATTAAAATTAAAAATTAATTCACTTAATTCATTATTATTAGATGTAGAAATGGAAATATTAATAATAATTTTATCCATTCCTGCCCATTTATTAATTAAACACATTCCATAAGAATATATTTCATTATTAAATTGAATAGGTTTATCTAATTCAAAATTCCAATAATTAAATGATTCTGGTAATTCTAATAATGAATCTATTTTTAATATTTCTTTATTATGATTAATTTCTTTAGATGTTATCATATAAATTCCATATAATGATTCATGTCTAATTGTTACTAACATTTGCTCATTAGAATCATATTTAAATTTATTTTTTAAATAAGCTTTTTCATACATTTCTTGTAATGCATCTGAATCTGCTATAGCAAATAATGCTAACGTATCTCCATCTAAATCAGCATTCATAGGTTCCAAGGTTAATGGTGATAATCCAATTGTTAAATCAGTTTTATCATAATTTGGTAAAACATCAACTACTGGAATACTATGAGAATATAATGTTGGTGGTCGATTTAAAAACATTAATCGTTTCAATTCCATTTCAGGTTGAGAAAACCAAGTTAGAAATTCATTAAATAATTCATAATATTCATCAGTTCGATTATTTTCAATTAGAATTCTATCATAACAATATATATAATCTAATTTTTTATATTTAGTTAACCAATATAAAAACTGTGGTCCCCATAATTCTTGTAATATTACTTGAGATACTCTAACTTGATAAGCTTTTAAACTTGGATCAATTTTAATAACTGACCGCGCAGAAAATTCTACAGCTTTGCTTAAACTTTCTCCTCTGATCATTCCATTTTTTCCAGATAATAAATCATATATATTGCTATAAATGCTATTAATCGTTTGTTGATATTGGTGTGCTTTGACATCATATTCTAAAATTTCAGATTCAATAATATCTTGATCGAATATTTTCATTTTAACAGTAGTTAAAATTTTATCTATAATTTGTTTTTCTGTATCTTGTAAATAAGAAGCAAATGGGGCATTAATTTTATTACAATTTAATACTGATGTATATAATTTATTAATATATGGTGATCTAACTTTATCTTTAGATTGATCAATAGAAAACATTCTAATATTGGGTGGAATAACTTTTAAAATATTTATAAAATATTCATCATTTATAAATTCCATAGCAATTGGTACTTTTAAATGATCAGCACAAAATTTTAAAACAATATATAAACTATATATCCCAGTAATTCGAAAAGGAATTACTAAAAATCCGGTACTATTATTTAATTGTTTTACAATTTTTAATTCTGATTTATCATATGATACTGCTAAATATCTTGTATTAATACTATTAATGTCTGATTTATAAGGATCAATAATTAACTTACTTAATTTTCCTAATTTCCGAGTAACTATATTTGTTTTAGTGGGTTTAATAAATGGGAAAACAGTTTTAATTTTTCCAAATTGAGTAAACCTAATGCTACTAGATGCACAAATAACATTACATTTTGGACAAACTTGATTTTCAGTTCGTATATTATTTAAATTACCACATGAACATCTATAATCCTGTTTTGGTCCAAAAATAATTTGTGAAAATAATCCACCAGGTGTCTCCCGGTTAGTATGTGTTCGTCCTCTAAAATCACGATGATCTGTAACAAATCCACCTAGTTCCGACATAAAATTAAACCTCCTCGTTCGGAGTTTCTAAAATTTTTAAAATTTCTTGAGTAGCAATTCTATGATTTGTTTTTTCATCTGTATATTTTTGTATTTCAGGTATCCGGGTATTAATGTATCTCTTTTTATCTTGTTTATCTGCACATTTTTGTTTATTTTTTTCAGTGAATGGGACTGCTATTTTAATAGCTAATTTTTCAAGTAAATATTTATCATTTTTAAGACGGTTTACAAACGATGTTGATAATTTAAATTTAAAACGAACAACATCTTTTCCCGTTCTGGTAGAATATATTTTATAAGCTATAAACTTGCCAAAATCTCGAATATTGCAAGAACCATCAAAACAAGTTTTTTGAATAGCAATAGTTGTTAAATCATGAAATAAATTTATAACATCAACATCTGGATATTTTCGAATAATTTCATTTTCAATATCAATAGGTAATTTAAACATAGTCTCCTTTATAATTAATTATCGGGCTTTATATACAAGCCCGATTTTTTAAATGATAATTTGGCCATTACCAAACAATACATAATCGTTGATTATGTTTAATTGAAATATTATGTTTTAATGCCATAATACAAGCAACATTATTTTTAATATATCTAATATCAATATTATCAGCCATATCAGAAAATATTTTTAAATTATCAAAGTTGTCACTATCTATATTTACAGATATTGGAATAAAATAAAATCTATTTTGCAATAATCGTAATTCTTTATTTGTAGCTATTGCATTATATATTGTATTTGTTGCTGCAATGGTACATTTAATTGAAGTTGCATTATCTTTAAAATTAACATATATCTGATGCTTTGGTAGAGTTGTTGTTTCAGGCATTATTTGTTCAGGTTCTAATATACCTTCTGAAGTTGGAATCGATTCAGGTGCAACTTCCGGAGTTGGAACTAGCACAACTTCAGGTTCAATAACTTCCTGAGTTGGAATTGGTGGAACTGGCACAACTTCAGGTTCAATAACTTCCTGAGTTGGGATTGGTGGAACTGGCACAACTTCAGGTTCAATAACTTCCTGAGTTGGAACTGGCACAACTTCAGGTTCAATAACTTCCTGAGTTGGAACTGGCACAACTTCAGGTTCTGAAACTTCAGTATCACCATCAAATGGATCTTGCAAAGTATAAGTTGACAAAATATATTCTCCTTAAATTGATATTTAAAACTATTAACATTGAGAAATTCAAAAATAATAGTTTTAAAAATATAATATTGTTTAATCGTAAAATGATTTGATTCATTTTACGATTAGTTAATTTAATATCCTGTGACTATATCAATTTCTAAACTCATAAATCTCCCGTTTTTATAAAAATAGGTTATAGATATATATGTTTATATTATTTCTATATAAAGCCACACGAATAGTAAAATTTTAATACTGTTATATCACACACATACCACTATTGTTTAATATTTTTGTACAATCTCGTTGTTTAATTTCACCTAAATGTTCAGTAACAATTCGACGTTGTGTAGTTGCCCAACTCTTCACGACATCGACTCCTTTCGGGCATTGGATTATATCACCAGGTTTGAATAACATATCATTGTGGCTTTTTCGATATATAGTCCGACCAGGTTTGGCAATAATTTTAACTTTATGTAATACATTTTTAGATATCAACTTCTGTTTCAATTCTGTCAGACAACATTTGTCCTTGGCTTGCCCAGATCGACGATTACGATTCCACGCAAATACTTTTCTAGGATTCTTAAAACCGTCAATATAATATTTTCGGTTTTCATGTCGATGTATCCAATTACGAACATGTCGTCTATACTGTTTAAAATTAATAGTAACATCTTCATCCGACCATTGAGTATACTGTCTAAGCTCTTCCATAAAGCCATTCGAATCACATATCGCTATTACACTAGCATCGTTTGCATGAGTCTTTTCTAAACCCCATTGCTTCCGGACAGCATTCGTAATATGCCCATACGTATCTTGTGTTGGTATAATATCTTCATATTCAGCAAACATATGCTTCATACAAGAATTCAATACACCAGCTGCTCGATACTTATTAACGGATACTGATTTAGTAGGACATACAATTTTACAAGCGTGTACTTTCTTATGACATTCCGGACAAAGCAATATTAAATTAAGTGGACTGTCTGATCCTCCATTTGATTTCCAAACTATATGATGTACTTCGTTTGGTAATCGACCAACATCTTTCTTACATATCTGACATTGATAATTATCTCGATTTCTAACATATAGTTTAGTATTCTCGAAACCATATTGCATACCTTTTGCATATTGCCAATTACGAATATTTGGATTGATCATTTTTTGAATATCAAACTTATTATATTCAACATGTAATTTACTCTGATCTAATGGTATTCTATCAAAAATCCAACCTAATAGATTGCTATGTGAATTAATTAAATGCCAATGTGTTGGTTGGAACTTGTGCTTGCGTCGATTCTTCCAAATCGGATGTTTAAATTTAGCCACCTTGAATTTGCGTTTATTATTCTTTCTATGATTGCCCCGTCGATTATTTCTATACATTCGACGAGTATCTAAGTTATCTTTAACATCTGACGTTCTGGTTTCAACTTCGCCTGAAAACAACTTGATAACATTGGTGTTATAAATTTTGTAAACACAATAACCGATATGTTTGTATCCGGGATCGATTCCTACTCTGAATTCACAATCGATTGTTTTCGACTTATCGAACTTTTTGAATATTTGTACTAATATGGGTTGACCGGACTTGAGTCCGCCTTTTAAAACTTTGGCTTTGCCACGTTTTAATAATCGTCTGATCATATCACACTTGCGTGTTGGATGACCAATATTGTTTCTTGAATCTACTACAAATACGATCATGTATCTCCTTAAAAAATCTCATGATAGAGATTAACTTAAAAAGTTAGATTGGTTTCCCTCGACTTGATTAGATGTAATATCAACTTTCGTTACCTACTTTGTCAACAATGAGGACTAGGTACTTAATAGTAATATTAAGTACCGACACCTCCAGAGCCTAGAACTGGGAATGATAATAATATTCCAGGGTGAACATTTAATCATCAACTGGTGTTAGTCTGTAGTGTAAATTATTGAACTTAGATTAATTAATACACTATATGAAGTCACAGGAATAGTAAAATTTTAATACTATTAGATATTAGTATATACGTTCGGAGAACCAGTTACTGTAATCCCTAAACCACAAAATTCAGTAACAATATCTCCATATCGATGGGCTTTTAAGTTATTAATAAATGTATCTGGTGAACCACCAATACACATATTAAATCCACAATGTGGACAATCATGAATACTTAAATCGGTAACTCTAGATGCTTGTAAATTATTTACAAATGTATTAATAGATCCAGTTATTCTATAACCAATTATAATATGACTACAACATACATGTCCATGAGTCCCAATTCCAAATGTAATATCAGTTAATCTAGTTTGATTCCTCATAACCCTCCTTTAAATTGTTGGATCAGGATAATGATCAGGATCAGAAAACCATGCTGAATAATCATCCCAAGCAATAGATTGTTGAGGAGTTATCCACTCAGGACTATTTTCAATAGCTACTAATGATGGTGGTTTTTCTTGAGTACTTTCAATAACAAAATCATTTCCATACACTTTATCATTATTGTCCATATCAACATTTGATAAAAATTCATTAATTAACATTGCTGCTGCACTACTAGTTGAACATTGAGCATATTGTCCACAAGATGCTGGAATAGTAGAACAATCGTGATGATTGCAATGAAAATGGGCACCATGTATATGATTAATTTCTCGTAATATACTACTTCCTGTACCCTCTGCTGAATTTTTTTCTGTAGATAATCCAAGAATATTTTTTAAATATACTATTATTGAACTACTAATATCTCGTTCACTAGATATTCCAAAAATATTTTTTAAATATACTATTATTGAACTATTATCATCTCGTTCACTAGATATTCCAAAAATATTTTTTAAATATACTATTATCGAATTGCTAGTATCTCGTTCTGATGGTTTTCCTACTGAAGATTCTAAATATTCGATTAAGCTGTTGATCTCATTAGTTGGTTGTCTAATACAATTGGAAACTAATGCTCCACATTGCACATTATCAATATCCCACACAGCGCAGTCTATTCCTATACAATCTACCAACCCATTATATGGGCACAATAATGGTAACATACATTCTAAATTTACAGTATCCCACGCGGGACAAGTGGCATTTTCTACACAAACGTCCAAATCCCTAAAATTGCAATTAGCCATATGTACTCCTTTTGTTTTTTATTTACTGCTACAAAATTGATAGATATTAATATTTTTAATTATCTATTTTGTTTAATTTATAATTTATTACTTTGTGTGACCAATGCCATAAAGCACTATCTGGCGAAGGTTCAATATCTCGTGTGTTACCTTCCCAACTACATAATCCACATATTGTAAAATATCCTTGTCCATATAAAGCTAGTTGCACTTCGGGTTGCCCATTACATTCGGGACAATTAATATATATTTGAGGATTATAGTCTAGCATATATTCTCCTTTTTGCCGCAGTAAATAAAATCAAAACTAATTTAATGTCTCGATATGATACTCACTAGCAATTTGAGCTAATTTTAATGTTAATCGACCAGATAATGTAGTAGACGCAGCACATAATCTATTTGAATAAATAAAACTAGATAAGCCAGATAATCCATAAGAACTATTGGCATTTACCTTAGCTGATTTTTGACGGTTATCATAAAAAACATAATCATCAGATCCAACATTAAATGTATCACGTTTATTTTTATACTGTTTTCTAAACTCTAATTTATCAGTTATAAACTTATTCAATAATCCAGTATGTTTCTTATGAGTATAAAATAAACTTCCTGATAAATTAATATTGACATTATTTTTTTTCAAATATGCAGCTAATTGACTACCTGGTAATTTAATAACATTAATATTAGTATTATTAATATTTTGAATAATAAATAAATCATAATCTAATTCTTTATTATTAACAATATATGTATACATATCTGGATGATATTCATCTAAAGTAACTATTTCAGAAAATAAATGCATTAATGGCATTAAATATGATTTTAATAATATGTAATGATAAATATTTTGAGGATTCATTATTGTACTTAATAATACATTAGCTTCATGTAAACCATTTAATAAATGATAAAACATAAAGAAATAATATTGTTTATTATCATTTTTGTTTTGTGGTGCCATGTGATTAATCTTAATATTAATCTTAGAAAATATATCATTCTTAATAGTCGCATTAATTTTTTGATTTTTTCCTAAAACTGTATCTAAGTATCCTAAAAAATTATACGATTTAGAATTAATAATATATCCAAATAATGAATCAAAACTTATATTATACATTTTCATAGTATTTGGATATAATGCTGTATTATGCGCACCAATACCGGTTCCAGCAAAGAATCGTTCTGTTTCATCTACAGATATATCATACACTAATCCTTTATATTTTTGATGAGTAATTTTAACAATCTTTTCTAATCCAATTGTTTTTGAATACGTTTTTGTAATAAATGGAAAATCATTAATTAATTTATTAAATGGATGTCGATTATTGCTTGATAAATTTAATTTTTTAAGATGAGTTGAATACCCATAATGAGATCGAAAAACTTCCGGAATAATTTGATTTGGTCCATATTTAATTTTATTATTAATTCCTTGAGGTGTTAGTCTTGGTTTCCATCCAATTGTATGGGCAACAAGAAAACATTCTAAACATTCGTCATATCGATATTTACATAATCTTTCTGTTGGAGTTTTAATATCATGACGTCCTAAACCATGTAAAATTCCATCCGCGAAAAACATACCATCCCAAATTAATTTTCGAGTTTCAGTATTATAATTTAATATTTCAAAAAAATTTTTTCTTTTTGTTGTGATATAAAACTTTTTTAAATCTGTACGAGTAGGTTCTGTTATTTTCCCCAGCCATTCTTTTTTATATTTACCACTTGCTTTTCGTTTAACTCTAATTTTATTAATAGATGGTTTAAATATTTCTAATAATTCTTTATCTTGTTTCGCAATATAATATGTTCCATTTTTCTCTTGAGTCCAACCATCACTTAACCAAAATCCTACTGTTTTTGGATTATATAAAGTAGTTGAAAGTTCTGGGTCAAATTGTTTAAATCCAACAACATAATCTCCTAATTTTAATTTTCCGGCATCAATTAAATATGATTCATCACTTTTAACTCCCTGTTGTATCCCAAATATTGAATGATTAGATGTTATTGTACATTCTTTACCTGTTTCTGTTGTTATAGTTATTAATTCTCCATCCCAAGGATGTTCAGTTTTTCCTTTAACATTCTTCCAACATGTATTATTATTTTTATCCCATGTTAATGTTAAATCACCATGAACAAAATTATAATTTTTAATGTTATTCCAATAAATTTTATTATTGCGTTTAATAAATATTTTTTCCCATGGAGGTAAAGAAGCGTCAGCATCTACAATAATTGACTTATCATCTTTAGAAGTAATAATCTTATCATATCCTTGAGCAACATATGCTCCTGGATATTTAGATAATATTTTTCGAAATATTTGATTGTTTATTGATTTAACCGTCCACTTTTTAATTAATTTAGTTTTTGGTAAATCTATTTGTTCAATTTCAATTTGATCAATATTGTGTTCCACTTCTTTATGAATCCCATATCTAAAATATTGATTAGCTTCTTGAATTTCATATGAAAACATTGAAGAAAATAAAGCAGATGTTCCCCGAATAGATTGTGTTAATGGACATTTCATATCACGTCTCAAAATATTATGAAAATTAATATGATCTAATTTATCATTCAATCTAACCGTTAATATAACATCAATAATATTATATTTAAAATAATTAATAGGATCATTTAAATAAAACGTATCCAAATTTGAATTTCCATCACTTTTATAATCTAACTTTTTTAATTGTAATTCTTGATCTGATATAAAATCTAATGAATAATTTGGTTGTGTATTGCCATAATTTAATCCACCATCATTTCGAGGACAATATAAATGTTTTATATCTAAAATAGGATAATCTGAAATTTGAATTATAAGTCGTTCTCCAAATTTTCTAATTTTAATTGATTTTAATTTGGATAATGTCTCAGCTATTTTATAATCATCATTATATAATAATTTTAATCTATTATAAATATATGGAATATCATATCCATCAGAATAATATCCAGATAAACATACTGGATCTATTTCATGAATTTTAGACCAACAACTTTCTATTAATTCAAGTTCATTGGTAAAAAAAGAAAGTTCAAAGTTTTCATGTTCTGGAATATATTTATTTTTAATTAAATCATTTTTAAATATTTTAATTAATTCTGAAGTGTCTAAATTAATATCAACTAAATGTTTAATTTGTGGTAAAATTAAAAAATATGAATAATATGTTTGGTTTTTAGAATTATATATTGTAATTGCTGAAATAGGAGAAACAGCATTAGATGGTAAAAAGTCTCCAGTATGATTTGAAAATACTTCAATGTCTAAAAATACCATTGATAGTTTTTGATTAATATTTAAATTATCATTTTTAAACTTTCGATAATGTTGAATAGCATAATATTCTGGAATTTCAATATCTACATTATAAAATTGATTATAACTTAATTGATTATTTTTAAGTTGAGTAATTACTTTTTCTAATTCTAGTTCTTGCAAAATTATCTCCTCATATTAAATCCCTTTATAAATGTTATTTCTATCAAAAGTGTGAAATTTAAAATAATTAATATTTAGTTACTATTGATGTGTTACATATAGAAATTAATAAGGTAATATTTAAACATATAAAGGAGAAATATGAAATTAAATGTCATATCCCCAACTCGCGGGGGAAAATATATGTTGGCTAACGTTTTGGCCAAAGGATTAGATAGACGTGGCATTGACTGGATATCTGTCCATGCTAAATTGCAGCATCAGTGTTTTTATGAAAGTAAAGATATTGTAGTTCACTGTAATTTTATTGAGTCAATGGAGTCGCAATGGAACAATTCAGTTAATTTTCGAATTGTTGGGTTGATTCCCATCCATCAAACCAAAGATGGGAAAATATCAATTGGTTTTGGTTGCGGTTGCGATCGAGATCATTATGGGCAATCTCCATCATCAGCACCACCCAGTAATAATAACTGGGACGAGTATAAAAATCAGGAACTTGGTAAAATTTTGGTCTGGACTGACATTCTCCAAACAACTGTTCGAATTGAAGAGATGTTGCATGATAAAGAATCATGTAATATATTAGTAAGAATTCTTCAGCAGATTTTTGCTGAAGAATTTCTGGAGAGTGTATTGTAATTGATTGTATTAATAATAAGAGATATTGTGAAAGAAACAATAGGAGAATAATGAATAATCAGATAACAATTTTGGATCTCAGTTTAAATAACCTTGAATTATATAAAGGTTGTGATATTGAAACTGCCGCCGGCCGGAAAAACCTGACAACACCAATCGCGAAAGCGATTGACATTGTTGGGACTAACCTATTAACAATGTCATTCGATATCAACGAAGTTATTTTAACAGGACCAATGGCTGTATGGGTTTATCTGTTGGCGTTCCATCAAGTCGTTCATATCACGAGATCGGTATATTACCGAGACGCAAAGGATGAATACTTAATCGCCAAACATGGTTAAGTCAATATAAACTGTAGATATATTATCTACAGTTTAATATTTTTTTTAAACTTATGAATATTCCCGTTTAACCAAATCAATAATGCGTTGACAAGTTTTAGTATATATTTTTTGAGACCATTGTGAATCAATATCAACATGAATATTATGAACTTTGAATTTTTCTTTTAATAATTGGTTATCATATGCATATGGAACAACAATGGATTTACATTTTAGAATATTTAATTTTTTTAAAATAGTACTTTGTGAAAAATTACAATATACCATTTTACCTGATGATCCAGCTGAAAATATATCTTCATTTATAATATAATTATATAAATTCATTGCTATAATAACTTGTTTATTTTTACCATATTTTACATTAGTTGATATATTACTAAATTCAAAATTTTCAATATCTTTTTCAAATTGAGTTCTAATATTTGTTATACATTCTATTATTTTAGATAGTTTTTTTGATCTTGGAATATCCTCATTTAAAATAATATCTTCAATAACTGTTTTTAATATTTGTTTTGTATATTCAGAAGTATCACTCTTAACTATTTGAATACCAGTATGATATACTTTTGGTTCTTTTAATTTGTTTCCTTCTTTAACGATTAATTTATAGCTGTACTGCTTTTTGACATTCAATAGCATAATACTAGACATCAACAGTTCAGTTTTAAAGAAAACAGTATTTTGTTCTGAATCAATATTACATCGTGGAAGAAGAGTATTCGTAATATGATCAATTAGATTATCATTAATTTTTTTAGAATGATAATCTGCGATATCCCAAAGTTCTTCAGGTGATTTAGTATCAATATCTTTGATTTTGATTTTTAAGAAGTTCGAGTCCGTGTCTCCATACAAAACATGATTCAGATAATGGAATTGTTCTAATTTCTTATAAAAATCTTGTTCAAGTTCCATAGATTACTCCTGTAGTTTAACACTATTTTGTAAATAATCAAATTGCAACTCAATAGAATGTTCAGTAGCAATAATCCTACGAATACGTTCAATATCGGGTATGAACATATTCATGAAACAAGAATCAAATAGACTAACAACTGTTGCTTTATTTTTGGTCGCATAACTGCGTAGAATTCGACCTGATGTTTGCAAATAACTTTTTTTACCAGATAATGGTGTAGCTAACAATAAACAATTTAATCGAGGTATATCCAAACCAGCATTACAAAATTTATAAGTCCCAACTATAATATTACATGTTTCGCTAATCTCTGAATGAGCCCCAGTTAATATTTCATGATCTAAATTGTGTTCAGTTAACTTTCCAGAAATTAAATCTATTTGATTTAATGTCATAGCAATGATCAAAATTTGAGGATCTTCATTATTTGCTCGCATTTGATTAACAACATCAATAATTGAATCGAAATATGATTCACTATTTACAATAAATTTATTATACATAGCTCGTTGTTTAATAAAATCAGAGATCTTATAAATATATTTATATTTAGTTAATTTGGAATCAAAATATTGAATATAACAATTCGGCACTACCGGGTACTCATTACTTTCAAATATTATATTACCAATTGTATTTTTCATCAAAATATCTTGATATGTTATATGAAATGGAGTAGCTGATAATCCAATAACATTCTTTGTTCTAAATAATAAACTAACTTTTGCATTCAATTCAGCAGCTGATGCGGTGTGAACTTCATCAAAAAATACTAATCCAATTCCAGCAGCATCAACATTGTTAAATATTTTTGAAATGCTTGATTTCATCTTTGAACTTAATGTTTGGCTCATACACATTATAATTTTTTTATTTTTATATGATACTATTTGTTGGGCTATTAATCCAATATCTTGTTCAGTTAAATTAGTATATTCAAGAATTGCGGTAATCCATTGTTTTAATAATTTTTTATTATTTACAATGATTGCTGTTTTAATTTTGAATTTGATTGCCATATAAATAGCCAAAACGGTTTTTCCAGATCCAGTTGGTAATTTTAAAATTCCATTAACAAATTTATTCGATTCATATAGTTTTGATACAGTATCAAAGGCTTCTTGTTGTTTTGGTCTTAATTTTAAATTTTTCTTTAATTTGGCATCTTCTAAATATTCAACATGTCCTTTTTTTTGTCCAGCATAATTAATCAAATGTTTAGATGGAAAATTAATATTAAAATACCTAGGCAAGAATGTAATTTGTTCATTATTAGCTAATGAATATAAATTCCAAAATTCTTCTAATTTTGGGTGAGTATTAATATATTCTTCAATATTTTCATTTTCAATATACGTCCACACACGTAACTCCTTTATAATAATAATCTAATAATTTTTAGAAATTGCGGCACAGTTATGTTTTGTCAAATTATCAGATAATGTTTTTGTCAAATTATATTTTTGGTTTTTATTCACGTAAAACACACTATCAACATGATTAGTTAATAATTCTCGATCATTAAATTCTGAATTCTTGATGTATATGGGAATTTTAATTTTATCAAATATATACTTTTTAATTCCATCTTTATCTAAATAAACATGTACAATATTATCATATTCTAAGGTAATACTATCTAAATAGGTTAATGATGAATCGGGGTCATCAATAATATTTTCAGATGGAATATTATATTGAATGCTTGGTGTATTCGTTTTCGGAATTTTAGATAGTATATCGGTTTTAACTTTTTTTGGATTATTAATTAATGTTGGTTCTTTTTTAGATTGGGTAATTTTATGAGCTATAATATTAATAGTTTCAAATGATTTTTCAAAAATTGGTTTATTAGATTCATTTTGTAACACAGAAGATGGGTGAATTAATGGAATAATATTTTGATTTAAAACTTTTCCACTGTTTTGAGTAATCGATCCAGAAATATTAAAAGATTCCATAGCGTGTTTTCCAATTGGAATATACACCTTAGCTGGAAAATCATTCATAATCTTTTTTAAATAATTTGAACAATTTTTAATAACTGTTTTTATTTTTTTATCTGTTTTTCCAATTTCTGCTTGATTTTTAGTATTACACATAATAATATTAGTTATTACATATTTAATATTTTCATCAAATTGAACTAAATATGATCTAAATAATTTTCCAGCATCACCAACTAATAATCTATTATATAATCCTTCATTATACCCAGGATTTAATAATATAAACATTATATCCACTTTTTCAGGTCGTAATACATTAGTATCAATAGGAACCATTTTATGATCAAATAATAAACATTTTTTACAAGTTTCATTATTAATTTTATAATCAAGTAATGATGAATTATATTTAATAATTTCATTAGATAGTGGAGTTTCAATTTGTTTTTGAATTTTTTCATTTATGTTTTGTAATTGATTGTTTGAAGTTTTGGGTTCTATTGATTCATATTGTAGATTTAATTTTGAATTTTCTCCATTAATTAATACATTTAATGAATCTAAATATTCAATATTTGATTTATGTAATTCATATAAACTATTTAATTCTAAATCATTAATGTATGCATTTTTAATAGTATTAAAATATTCTTTTAGTAATTTTTTAATAATCGGTTTATTAATATTTTTTGAATCTGTTGATTTTAAAAAATAAAAACGTTTAATATTGTTTTGTTGTCCAATGAATTTAATGGAATGGATCAATTCAATTTCATCAAATTTATAAAAATCAAATTTATTATTCATATATTGATTAATATAATTAATAATATGTGGTGAATGATAATAATAACTAATCAATCGTTTAAATAGTTCTCGTTTACCAACTTTGTGTTTAATTAATAAATTAGATATTTGATTTGGATTATTGACTTGGTTTGTTAGATAACTACTTAAACTTTTTAAAAAATCAAGATAATTAGTTTTATTTTTAATTATTTTTCCTGCTTGTGCAGTCATGCTGTCTATTTCCTTTTTTAAATTAACACACATTCCACTATTTTTGTATATCTCGATTACTCTTTCGATATATAGTCCGACTAGGTTTAGTGATAATCTGAACGTTATTTAACAAATGTTAATAGTGTTGCACAGCGCGCATATTAAATTTTTTAAAAAAAAGGGTTACAACCTTATTGTAAGGTTGTAACCGTATTAAATTATTAATTAATATTTAAAGATCTGCTAACAGATTTGTCAAAGCATCATCTAATGATTTTTTGGTTTTTCCACCAGATGCGGCTCTACCTGTATTGCCAGTATCAGGTCTACAAAGTCTATCTGTAATCTTAGCTTCAATATTTTTAGCTAAGTCTGTTAATGGCGCAGTATAATCGGGTTTTGGTTCTCCATTTTTATTGTTTTTGACACCATAGGCATTTGGATCAGCATCAATCGCTTTTTGACGCATACCTGTTTTCAAAGTCTGCAGAATTCGATTAACCTGATGTTTTGTCAATTCAGTCATTTCAGCCAGTTCCAAATAACTTTTGGTTTTAACATTGTCAATTACCATTTTAATTTTTGCAGCATCAATAAATGTTGTATTTCTTTTCGGCTTTGATTCCTGTGAATCACCTAAAGTCATTTCCATTTGAGTTTCAACTGGTGTTGCTGGTGTTGCTGGTGTTGCTGGTGCTGGTGCTGGTGCTGGTGCTGTTGCTGCAAATGTTGGTGGTGCTGCTATTGGTGTTGCTGTTACTGGTGCTGCCGGTGTTGGTGCTGCTATTGGCGGTACTGCTGTTGGAGGTGCTGTAAATGATGGCATAATTGTCTCCTTAAAAAGTTGTTGTTATTATTAAATAAAATAATGGTTATAGTGTTATTCACATATCTCATTAAAAATAGTAAGTATATCTAATTAATTTCTATATGAAAGCATGCGAATAGTAAATAAGTAAATTGAACTTATAATAATATTATTTCTCTATAAACTCTGCAATTCGAAATATTCTTGAGTTGTAACCAGTTGTAATTATTATGTATTTTTTTAATAATTTAAATAGTTACAACGCAGAAGCTGTCGATTTTGACCGCTCGGACAACACATGTTCTAAAATGGTTTTACTACAAAATTTAGGATGTTGTAATAATAATCGTTTAAAATCACTATCTAAAATTACCTGATTAATATTATCCAATTTAGCTTTAGTATCTGGCCATTTGAGAACGTATTCAATATTTGATCTGATAACATCTTTAAGTTGATAAGGTTCCATCTGGCCTAATCCTTTAAATCGTTCAATTTCATAATTATTATCAATATAATATTGTAGTTTTTCTTCATAATATAATGGGGCGTATTCTTTTTTTTTAATTGCTGCGTATAATGGTGGTATTAATACACTAACACTATTAGATTTAATCATATCATCTGCAAACTTTTGCAAAACTAATATAATCAATACAGCAATTTGAGCTCCATCTACATCAGCATCCGTTAATATTTTAATTTTTTGATATCTTCTATTATGTTTTGGACCCAACGCTTCTAATAGATCTGTAATTTCTTTATTATTATTAATTTTATCAGAATTGGCAGTTAATACATTTAATATTTTACCCTTTAATGGAAAAATAGCTTCAGTATAAACATTTCTTACTCGTTTTAATGGTCCTGCGGCAGAATCTCCTTCCACAATATAAAGAACATCTCCAATTTTATTTTTGCAATCTGATAATTTATTAGTTGCATTAATAACTTTATTATTTGTTATTTTGATTAATTTTTTATGTAGTTTTCGTTCTATATTTGATTCAATAATTTTTAAAATATTAGAATTAGAAAAGAACATAATTATTGATTTTTCTAATTGTTGAATGATATTATTAACATTTGATGTCATTCTTGTTTTTGTTTGAGAATCAAATTGAGGTTCCGGGATTTTTAAACTTATGTATGCAGTAATTCCTAATAGAAACAAATTTGGATTTATATTTTTATATTTGTGATTAAACTTTTTAATTAATATGTTTTTGATTAATGTTTGAAAATTAGTTAAATATGTTCCATCACAAATTCTTAAATTCACATCACCTTCAATATTAATATCTTGAGTTTCTTGATATCCTATGAATGCGTTAATTGAATTTATTTTAAATCCACATAATGCTGAAGGATTAATTTTAAATAATTCAGCAACATATTCTTTAAGTGTTCGTTTAGTTACTGGTTTATTGTTGAAGTAGAAATTCGCCGTAGGAAAAGTGGCCTGGGCTAATTTCAATCTATTAATAAATGGAGCCAAATCAAATAATAAAGTATCAAAAAATTGTTTATTAGGTTGAAATTGAATTTGAGTAGAATAATCATCAGTATCATTAACAACTTGTTTACTATACAATTCAGAAAATCTAAATATATATTCAGTTACTTGTTTTCTATCTAATAAATTTCTAGATCTAATAACTAAATAATTACTTAATGCATTAATAATAACTAATCCAACTCCATTTTGTCCTAACAAATTATGATATTGGGTAGTATCAAATTTAGAACCAGTATGAGTTTCAGTACATAGAAGAACAATAGAATCTTTTTCAATTCCATTAGCATCCTTCATCATATAACTTTTCAATCCTCGACCATTATCATCAATCTGAACAATATGATTTTCTAAATTAAAATACAATTTACAATAAGTAGCATATTTATTAGCTACTTCATCAATAGCATTATCTAAAGCTTCAGTTATTAATTGAGAATATGATTCAGTTGATCCCATATACATACTAGGTCGAGTTCTAATACCTTCAATTGAACTTAAAGCAGTATATTCTATATTATCTTGTTTTTTAGTCACCACTATTCTCCATATATAATTTATTAATTTTAATATTCGTTGATTTTTCCCAAGGAAAAACAATCCATATATTATTTTTAACTTCTTTTATATAAATATTAGGTTCAATTATTCGTCTAGGCTTTACAAAAATACAACATGATAATGATAATTTAAATTTATTAAGTGTTTCTCCACTATCACATAAATCATCAACTACTAAAACATTTTTGGGATTATATTTTGCATATTCGGTTTCTGTAGTTATTAAATCAATATTCAAATAATTAGATAAATGAACACCTAATGGTAGTCCACCGCGCGGTATAGCAAATATCTTTACAATTTGAGGTGAATGATGTTTTATTTTATTTTTAACTTGTGTTGTGAGTAAAGTTATTTGTTTTTGATATTCTCGATTTGATATTATTTTAAATTTGATGCTCATAATTAATTCTCCGGTTATAAAATTATGCGTAAGATTGGAAAAATAAATAATTTTAAATAGTTTTCAGGGTTAACAGTTGTTTTGTTATTAAATTTAGTATATTTGAAATCCCTATTAATTATTAGTTTATCATATAAATAATATTTTTCTAAAAGGTCATATAACATATTATGTTGTATAATTTTAAAATATAGATGATTATATATTTTTGATAATTGTTGTTTGTCTTGTTTTGTTATATTATTATTTTTAAAAATATTGACCATTGTGTTTTTTAATTCTGGAGGGACATATTTAAACATGCCTTTCAAAATTAAATTATTATCCGAATAGAAAAAACTGGTTTTGTTAGTTCTAATATAATATAAATATTCAGTTATGTGAAATTTAAAATTATTAGCAATAATAAAATTTGTAAATGCAAATACTTGATTATTAGTTATATTTTGAAAATAAGTATACGCTTTATAATTACATGATAATACTAAGCTATCTTTTTTTAATTCATATATTAGAATTGAGTTTACATATTCATTATCAAATACCAACCCACAAATAATTAATTTAGAAATTAAATTTAATTTCTTTAATTCAATATTGTCTAATGTAGTTGATATGAAAATGTTTTTAGCTTTTTTTTCTTTTATATTATTTAATCGATTGATAAAATCTGTATTTTTGTACAACTGTTGGCATATGCTTGGAAAACTAGAAGTGATATCAATTTCAATTATATAATTGCTTAAATTTTTAAAATTAGAAGAAATAAATTGATTATCCTGATAAAACATAATCGGGCCATCAATAGATGCTAACTTTTGATATTGAAATGGGATCTTGATGTTCATATATAAATTGAGTAATTGTTGATAAAACATTCAAATCCTTTTTTGAATAATAAAATAAGGCACACATGATGTACCTTATTTTGGGTTATAACAGTATTCGCATACCAGTTATAACTACAAGTGGTATAAATATTGTCATAATGATCACATTCGCTATTTTGAAAATATCCATTACTTTTTTCATTATATTCTCCTTTATAGTTATATTGAGATTGTTACTAATACTGTCATTGCAACGACATTCAGCACTGTACAAACATTAATTACTATTATATATGCCTTTTTTATTGTCATTTTTTCCATTTTATTTCTCCTTTATAGTTAATAGGTATGTAAATCTACTACTTTTATTTGTTATAAAAGTAGTAGATTTAACACTATTCTTTGATTTTTTTTAAATTTGGTCGAGGTTTGTCCTCAGCCCAATTTAATATAATTGATATGCCGGCAATAATTGCTTGGCCTAGCAATCCAACTATGAGAAACAGTATTGTAATAAATACAATACAAAATGATATTGATGATATTTCCATGTTATCTCCTTTAATAGTTAATAGTTATTACTATATTAATTTCTATATAACCAAAAAGAATAGTAACAAAAAAATAAATTCTCAAATATGAGAATTTATTGGTTTTATTTGTTATAAAAGTAGTATGTTTAACATTATTTTTCGATTTTTTTTAAATTTGGTCGGGGTTTGTCCTCGGCCCAATTCCGTATAACTGATAGTCCGGCAATAATTGCTCGGCCTAACAATTCAACTATGAGAAACAGTATTGATATTATAGCAATACCGACTACTATTAATGCAAGTGTTTCCATTTTAATGTCCTTCGAATATTTGATGTTTTTTAATGAGCGAATAATCCAACTCTTTAGAAGATAGATGCTTCGCTCATTAAAATTAAATCATACACATTCCACTATTGTGTAATTGCTTTGTTTGATTTCACCTAAATTTTCTGTAATAACTTTATGTTGGGTCGATGCCCAACCTCGCACAACATCGACTCCTTTCGGACATCGAATTATATCACCAGGACGAAATAACATATCTTTGTTTTCTTTTCGATATATTGTCCGACCAGGTTTCGCAATAATTCTGTCAGACAACATTTATCTTTGGCTTGTCCAGATCGACGATTACGATTCCACGCAAACGCTTTTCTAGGATTTTTAAAACCATCAATATAATATTTCCGATCTTCATGCTGATTAACCCAATTTCGAACATGTCGTCTATACTGTTTGAAATTAATAGTTACATCTTCATCAGACCATTGAGTATACTGTCTAAGCTCTTCCATAAAGCCATTCGAATCACATATCGCTATTACACTAGCATCATTACATGAGTCTTTTCTAAACCCCATTGCTTCCGAACAGCGTTTGTAATATAGCCATATGTATCTTGTGTTGGTATAATATCTTCATATTCAGCAAACATATGCTTCATACAAGAATTCAATACACCAACATCACGGTAGTTATTGACTGATCCTGATCTAATTGGACAAACAACTTTACCAGCATGTACTTTGGTATGACAATCCGGAAGCAATATTAAATTGAGTGGTCTGTCTGATCCACCATTTGACTTCCAAACTATATGATGTACATGATTTGCTGTATTACTAACATATTGTTTACATTGATAATTGTCTCGATTTCGAACATATGATTTAGTATTCTCGAAACCATATTGTATGCCTTTTGTATATTGCCAATTACGAATATTTGGATTGATCATTTTTTGTATATCAAACTTATTATATTCAACATGCAACTTACTTTGATCTAATGGTATTCTATCAAAAATCCAACCTAACAGATTACTATGTGAATTGATTAAATGCCAATGTGTTGGTTGAAATTTGTGCTTCGATCTGTTCTTCCAAATCGGGTGCTTAAATTTAGTAGTACCAAACTTGCGTTTATTATTCTTTCTATGATTGCCCCCCCCGTTGATTATTTCGATACATTCGACGAGTATCTAAGTTATCTTTAACATCTGATGTTCTGGTTTCAACTTCACCTGAAAACAACTTGATAACATTGGTGTTATAAATTTTGTAAATACAATAACCGATATGCTTATATCCAGGATCTATTCCGACTCTGAATTCACAATCGATTGTTTTCGACTTATCAAACTTCTTGAATATTTGTACTAATATAGGTTGACCGGACTTGAGTCCGCCTTTTAAAACTTTGGCTTTGCCACGTTTTAATAATCATGTCACACTTGCGTGTTGGATGACCAATATTGTTGTTTGCATCTACTACGAATACGATCATGTTTGTCTCCTTAGAAAGTCCGATGGTGGGAACTATTTAAGTTATGGTACCTTAAAATGCAGGTTTCCCTCGATTTGATTAAATGTAATACTAGTCTTCGTTACCTACTTTGTCAACAATGAGGACTAGGTACTTAATATTAAGTAATAATATTACGTACCGACACCTCCAGAGCCTGGACTGGGAATGGTAATAATATCACAGGGTGAACATTTAATCATCAACTGGTATTAGTCTGTAGTGTAAATTATTGAACTTATGTATTTGCCGCTATATAAAATAATTTGAATAGCAATAATAACTTTTAACTATCTGAAACATAATCCAAAACACAATAATAATGAAACCAATAATTGTCATTTCAAAAATCAAAAATGATGTATTGTTACAACTATGTACCAATGCTATTAGACAAATTCCTAATATAATAATTGGTATTATTGATGTTATCATACTAATTCTCCGTTTTATTTTTAACGATCTGATATACGATCCAAGATATTCCAATAACAAAGCTAAAGATTAGCATTGCAGAAATTAAAACTGATATATTATTACAACTATTGATTAATGCTATTAAACATAGTCCTAGTATACCAGTTAGTGTTATTATTAATGTTAGTAACGTTGTCATAATAATTCTCCTAAGTCTATTGCAACACAATACATGTTATAATAATACTTGCTATAACTATAATAAAAAGTTCTATAATACACCTCGATTAAATTCGGTTAATTGTTATTATACATTTTAACATATTATAATAACATCCCAATAAAGACACGTGCGGAAATGTTTTGTTCTGATTGATGTCCGCTTCTCTAGCGATTATTAATTTAACTGGGATATAATTAATGTTATTATACAACTGGTTAAATATATAGTCAAAATTGATATCATAATTGTTGTTTAATAATTGAATCAATTCTTTATACTGAACATTGATGATAGAATTTTCAGGAAAGTCTAAAATTATTTTTTTATCTTTAATATTTGCTTTTAAAGATATTCCTAAAATATCCATTATTAATGATACAATTTTAGTTTCGATTCCACCTATTGAATTAATAGTTTCAAAATTAATAACATTATTGTTGGAATTATAAGAAAATTGTAATTGATTAATTAATTCTCTAATTCCCATTTTATAATTGGATTCAACGAATTTATATAATTCTTCCAATTCAAATTGAGCTTGTTCTTGTTCTAAAATAAGTTTTAGGCGTTCAGATATTCCATTAATATTAGAACCTGTAAATTCAATTCTAGTATTAAATCTTGAAACAACTGCTGGTTCTATTTTTTTAATATAATTGGTACATCCGATAAATGCTGTATTGGCTTGGAACTTTTCTAATGTATTTGTTTTTAATACATTAAATGCGTCATTAGATAATTTATCCATTTCTTCAATTAAAACTATTTTTTGTTTTGATTTAACTGGTTGCTTTTGAATGAATGGTAATACTTTTTCTCTAATTTCTTTGACTGATCTATCTTTTAATACTAATAGATCGTTTTGAGCTTTGATTATTGTAGTTATTAAAATTCCAGCTGTTGCGCTTTTTCCTAATCCATAACTTCCGAATAATAATAGATTTCCATCTATTTTTTCATTCTCTATAAATTTTAATATTAATTGTTGGTGATTATTATTATCAAAAATTAAATCAGTTATGGTTTTTGGATTATATTTTAAAAACCAAGATGTTTGAATGATGTCTTGCATAAAAATCCTTTTTTATTTTTTACTACGGCAAAAATTAGAAATAAGATCTAACCAATTTAAAACAATCAGATTCGATATTCTGAATATCTAATTTGCATTTATTAATTTTTTGAGTAGTTTTATTAATATCAATTTGAACATTTATTAATTTTTTAATTGAATTATTACCAACAACATAGTCAATATCCTCTCTGGTAATTAATCTTTGATATTTAATATATGTTGTATCTAATTTTTCTAAAGTAATAACATCTTTTGAATTATAATGTTTTAAAATATCATCAACTGTTTTAATGATATGTTTATTGAAAATGTCTTTAATAATCAAAATAATACTATTATGAAAATATTCAATATTTAATCTTTCAAATTCTTTACATTTATGATTGAATATTGTATATGTATAATAGTTATAATTATTTAATAACACTTGATCTATTCCGTGTATATTGACTATTTTATTTTCAAGATCAACAAAGTTGCATCGATAAGTAACAGACTTAATTAAAAACTTAGTCCAAATAAATTTAAATGTTTTTTTAATACTGTGATCTACCCATATTTTTTTTGGAACTTTTAATTCTAAATCAATAAAGTATGGGTCATCTTCTTGATTATTTTCAATAACTTCAATTTTATTATTAGAACAATATGTTAATAATGGCTTAAATGAATGTGTTGAACTTTTACCTTGAACGTGTATAATATTATTTTCATCAATCCCACCTTTGGGAACTAATTTTAATGTTCCTATACCATTCATTAATATTTCATGATATGCATATTTTGTTTCTTCCATTGATTCACAATCATTATATGCTGGTTTAATACATGGACCAAAATCAAGTAAATCTCCATCTTGATCAAATTTAATATTTTTATTATTATCTGTTAATAACCAATATAACCTTTTTGCTAAATCAGCTTTATTGTATCTGGGAATAACTGTACTATGAAATCCAATTCCAATAATATTATTTCGACCACATAATCCTAATGGAATAGCATCAGCTAAATATAAAGGTTCAAGAGTGAAATCAAAGTTTTCATATGGTACATCATTAATGTATTCAAATGAAGTTTTACACATTTTGTTATTGATTTGAATTGATGTGTATCTTGCTGCCGCTGGTGACGTCATACCTTCTTTTTCTAAACTTCCCCAACTGCCGTATCCGATAGCTCGATGTTGAAATACTTGTTGATCCATTACTCCGTACAAAGCCAGGTCGCCATGAGGATGTATTTTGATAGCTTCCCCAATAGCATTAACTGATTTTGTTTTTTTATTAATTTTAGATAATGCCCACAAGATTCGGCGCTCGACTAATTTCAAGCCGTCAATGTTGATTGGGATTGCTCTGTAAAGATCTATCGATCTTCCATACTCTGCGTAGTAACTAGGTATTAGTTTGTTCATGCGTCTCCTTTGAATTTAATTTATAATTAAAAAACAGTATACTTTATATACATTTATTATTTCTATATAAAATCTGCAAATAGTAAAAATTAACTATTCGATATTTTCATATAGAAATAATTTAAGTATATATATATAATGATTTTATATTTTTTGCCGTAGAAAACCAAAAGGAGGAATCATGGAAAAACTTTTATGTGTTGACTTAACAGCTCCAAATGAAACAATATATAATAACATCCACAACATATTAATACATAACACTATTATAAAAGAAGGAAAATGTATAAACTTATCTGAAGAAGAAAAAAATGACAATTGTCAATTTTTTCAATATGCTAAAAAATTAGATAATTGTTATTACTTAAAATATAATAATAATGAACCAGATAGAAATCAAGTTTATAAACCAATTTTTAATAATCATATTAGTGTATTAAGAGATACAACACGATTAATTCAAAGCAATCAATTCAAAGTAAAATTAAAAACAAGAACAGAATTGATGTCTGTTATTGATGAACATTATAAACCACTAAGTAATTTTAATATCGATAATGATATATATAATAATACTTTTAAATTTATTTTTTATGAAGACGATATGGATTTTATGATATTAAATAAATTTATTACCACATATAATAGTTCAGATATAAAACAATATCAAGATTTACTTATTTTACAATTTATGATTTATAATTTATATAACAGTACAACACAAACGGAATTTAAATTTAAATTTACTAACTATTATAATACAATATCCATATATGAAAATTTAGAAATAACAGATCTTCCAAATCGTATTGATAATATCAAACATGTTGAACAAATTAATAATATATTTAATACTTTTAGAATATATAATAAACATTCTAAATTTAAGAAACCTATTGAACTTAAAACTGTTAATTTTCTCATAGGAGGAAATTGTGAATATTGAAGAGTTTGAAAGATGTCAAGAATTTACATTCACATCAGATAATCATTGGAGTGTTTTAAAAATATTTCAAATAATAATATCAAAATTAAAATATCAACATTATCCTACTAGATTAAATTATAATGATATAGATAAAACATATTCATTACAATTTAATAATTCAGTAATTAATAATAATATAAATATATCATTTTCAAAATGTAATGAATCATTGGTTATAACTACAACAAAACATAGGATAACTCAAACTTTAAAAATTACAACTCCAGTAGAGGAATTATATAAATTAAATAACTTTTTATATTATAGATTGTATAGCAATTATCCAACAACAACTATTATAAATGAATATAGCTTGCCAATAGCTATTAATGATGATATTAAAATTGAAAGTTATATAAATAAAATTGATGGTATAAATAAAAATTATCTTAATTTCATTCAAATTCATAAATCTAACATTATGTTACTTTTAACTTGGATATTTAATCAACAAATATATAGTTTTAATACTGTGGCTAAAATAAACAATAAATTTAATTTTCTATTAGATGATAAATTATTGATGAATGATAAAAAAGAAATGATTGATATGTTTTATAATGTTTGTAATATTATATGTTATAAAGAATCAAAGATATATAATAATTATATAAAAATTGGAGATATCGCATTAGTTTTATATAATGAACGTTTAATAATTAAATTACATACTCTTAAAATTTTTGATGATAACTATATAACATATTTATCAAAGTTTAAATATGTTGATGATGTTAAACTTCAATTATTGGCTGATTATATAATCAATAATAACTATCAACAAAAACTCGAAAATGGATTTAACAAATATATATTTAAAAACATAGTTTAAAAAAACTAGTCGATGCTTTCAAACATTACATTTGAAAGCATCATTTTTTTAATCCCACCAGTATAGTGTATTAATTAATCTGAGTTCAATAATTCATACACTACAGACCAGTACCATTTAATGATTAGATGTTCACCCTGGGATATTATTACCATTCCCAGTTCCAGGCTCTGGAGGTGTCGGTATTTAATATTTAATATTAAGTACCTAGTCCTCATTGTTGATTCTTGATTGTTATTTATAATAATCAATATGATATATTAATCTAATCAAGTCGAGGGAACCCTACATTTTTAAGGTACCATAACTTAAATAGTCCCCACCATCGGACTTTCTAAGGAGATACAAATGATCGTATTCGTAGTAGATGCAAACAACAATATTGGTCACCCCACACGCAGGTGTGAGATGATCCGAAAATTATTAAAACGTGGCGAAGCCAAAGTTTTAAAAGGTGGTCTCAAACCGGGACAACCTATAGTAGTAAAATTGATTAAAAAGATATTTAGTAACCCTATCGATTGTGAGTTTCGGGTAGGAATTGATCCTGGATACAAGCATATCGGTTATTGTGTTTACAAGATATATAATAACAAAGTTATAAAATTGTTTTCAGGTGAAGTTGAAACCAGAACGTCAGATGTTAAAGATAACTTAGATACTCGTCGAATGTATCGACGAACTCGTCGAGGCAATCATAGAAAGAATAATAAACGCAAATTCAAGGTGGCTAAATTTAAACACCCGATTTGGAAGAATCGACGTAAGCACAAGTTCCAACCGACACATTGGCATTTGATTAATTCACATAGCAATCTATTAGGTTGGATTTTTGATAGAATACCATTAGATCAGAGTAAGTTACATATTGAATATAATAAGTTTGATATTCAAAAAATGATTAATCCAAATATTCAAAAATGGTAATATGCAAAAGGTATGCAATACGGTTTTGAGAATACTAAACTATATGTTAGAAATCGAGACAATTATCAATGTAAACAATATGTTAGTAATACAGTAAACCATGTTCATCATATAGTTTGGAAATCAAATGGAGGATCAGATAGTCCACTTAATTTAATATTGCTTTGTCCGGAATGTCATAAGAAAGTTCATGCTAATAAAGTTACATGTCCTACTAAATCAGTATCAGTCAATAAATACCGTGATGCTGGTGTATTGAATTCTTGTATGAAACATATGTTTGCTGAATATGAAGATATTATACCAACACAAGATACATATGGATATATTACCAACGCGGTTCGGAAGCAATGGGGTTTAGAAAAAACTCATGCAAATGATGCTAGTGTAATAGCGATATGTGATTCAAATGGCTTTGTTGAAGAGCTTAGACAATATACTCAATGGTCAGATGAAGATGTTACGATCAATTTTAAACAGTATCGTCGCAATGTTCGTAATTGGGTTCATCGACATGAAGATCGGAAATATTATATTGATGGTTTTAGTAATTCTAGAAAAGTATTTGCGTGGAATCGTAATCGTCGATCTGGGCAAGCCAAGGATAAATGTTGTCTGACAGAATTGAAACAAAAGTTGATATCTAAAAATATATTACATAAAGTTAAAATTATTGCCAAACCTGGTCGAGCAATATATCGAAAAAGCCACAATGATATGTTATTCAAACCTGGTGATATAATCCGATGCCCGAAAGGAGTCGATGTTGTGCGAGGTTGGGGATCGACGCATTATGAAGTTATTACTGAGAATTTGGGTATAATCAAACAACGATATTGTACAAAGATATTAAATAATAGCGGAATGTGTGTAATATAACTATTAAAAATTTAAAAGTCCAAAAATAAATATAATGCACGAATAAATCTATCTTTTAAAAGGTAGATTTATTCGTGTATTTACATGAATTTTAAAGTTCAAATTGTATATAGAAATGATATATGTAATTCGTATTTTTTTGCCGCAGTATAAAAAGGAGACAAACATGAAACCATTAACAATCCAATTTACACAATTAGAAAACACCAATGGACAATTAACAAAAAGCTTTCAATTTGATCAAGAAACAAATACTATCAAAGAATATCCAGAACCAATATTTTATAGAGGATTAGGCCTTCACAAAACTATAAACTTTTCAGATTTCCCAGCATATATTAATTCATTAAATTCACGTCAGGCGATTACATTAGGTGTTATTCCAGATCAATCACCAGGAATTTCAATTCCAATAGTACCAAAAAATGAATTAGAAAATGCTCGGTTACTAAACCCATCAACTATTTCACGAACGCGAGATAATTTTAAATTAAATGGGTTATGTGTATTTGATATTAATACCGTAGAAGATGGACCAAGCATTCAAGCATTAATTGATGGTGTATATAATTTAGCAAATTTGGATGATAAGGATACAGTATTATGTCAATCAAATGGTACTGGAATCTATGATAAAATAACTAATAACTGTGTTATTAGTGAACAAAGATGTCATATATTTTTTATTGCAAAAAATATAGGAAATATAAAAACATATGTTGAAATTTTAAAGAAAAGAGCATGGTTACTTGGTTACGGTTATATACATATATCTGAAACTGGAAAACAATCTATTAAAAATTATCTTTTCGATGAAATATCATTTTCTCCAGAACGAGTAAATTATATTGCTAATGCTAATTGCAGCGAATCATTATATCAAAAAAGACAAATTGAATATTATGATCATGATAATGGAATAGTTAGTTTATCAACTACAAATATGAATAGTTTAAAATTAGGTAAAAGAGAAGAATTAAAATATAATATGTTAGTTAATCAAGCGAAAAACGAAATTAAAAAAGAAATTAAAAAAGAATCAAATATAAATAAAGAAAATCGAATTACGAATATATTAGCTACACCTGAAAATACTTTAAATCGCAATCAACTTTATGATAAACTTAATTTTAAAATATGCAAAGATGATATTTTAAATTTTGATGAATTTGGTTTAGTAAAAGTATCTGATATATTTGAGGATTCTAAAAAATATCATTCAGCATTATTATCAGACCCATTAGATTCAGAAAATAATAAAGGCAAAGCTAAATTATATACATTAACTCAATCTGGCAATCCACAGTATCCATTTATCATTAATAGTTTTTTCAATGATGGGCAAAAATATAAAGTTTATAATAATTTGGTAACTGAACATGATGCACTTTCTATTGTTGAAGATGTAAAGAATAACAAAATAGATAAAAATGATCCAAAAGCAATTGAGGCGTTTAATGTATTAAAAGATAATGAAAATTATAATGAATTAACAGATGATATTGATGTTAATGCTGAAATGTCATTAGAAGCATCAAAACAAGCAATTGTTAATAATAGTGATGAAGATCAATTAATTCATATATTTATAAATAATCCAGAAATATTATCAACCAATAATTATGTAAAAATTGCTAAATTAATAGATAACGAAGCATCAAATAATCCAGAGTCTTTAATTTTTCGAGATGATAATTTACCATTAATAATAACTCAAGATTCAAAGGGATCAATATCATCTCAGTTAACAATTCAAAAATTAAGGGCTAGTGTATGCTTATATCGACCAGATAAAAATAATAAATATAAGTTTATGAAAACATCAAGAGATGTTGCAGAAACATTTTTAACTTTTTCACGAACTAATGTTAAACGATTAAAAAAAATAATTAATAATCCATATCTAAATCATGAGTTTGAAGTTGTGGTAAAACATAAGTATATACCAGAACTAGAAATGTATCAAGATCCTATAAATAGTGATGTTGGATATGATAAAACTGGATGGTCTATTGATAGATCTAAAAAATCATTAAATTGGCTTTGTGATACTTTATTTTCTAAATTTCATTTTGAAAGTGAATTAGATATGATGGGTGCAGTGGGTGCATTATTAACTGGAATATCAATTCCAATTGTTAATGGGTTTCCTGGATTTTTAATTACAGCCAAATCAGCAAATACTGGTAAATCAACATTAACCAATATGATAGATAATTTATTAAATAATGAGATAACTCCGATTCGTGAATATAATCAAAATAAAGTAGAATTAGATAAATACATATCATCAGCGTTATTAAAAAAAAGACCTGTAATATCTTTTGATAATTTAAAAACTGGTATGACTATAGATTCTACCAAATTAATGGCATTAATAACAGGGGAAGTAATGGAAGTAAGAGTGATAGGTACTCTTGATGTTGTTAATTTAGATGCTAATGCTTTATATTTATTTAATGGTATTGATATTAAAATGACTTCTGATTTCGATACAAGATTAATTGCTATTCATTTAAAACCATCAAATAATTACAAAAAAAAAATTAATGAAAAAGATAGACGAAAAAGTAAAGATAAGATTAATAAATTGATATTAGATAATAGAAATGAAATAATATGCAGTTTATTTGATATTATGTTAGCTGGTAAAGATTACGATGGATTAGAATATGATGATAATGATAGATTTGAAGATTGGAATAAATTTGTATGTGCTCCAATTCATAATTTAACAGGATTAGATATCCGAAAACTATCTAATTCAAATATTAGACAATCTGATTTATATAATTTTGTATTTGAATTGTTTAATGAATTTGGAAATAAATTTGTGACTTCATCAACTATAATAGATAAATGTTTTGACACAAATCAACAATTAACTATATTAGGTAATACACTTCAAAATTTAATAGGTGAAGATCAAAGTCCAAATGATAATACTTGTGATAGAATAACACCATCATTTGTAACTTCATGTTTAAAAAGACATATGGATACTCAAATTAAAGGTTTTAAATTAAATTTTACAAATAAAATCAACCATACCGGTCATTGGAAAGTACAAGAACAACCTGATAATATATAATTAATATTTGTCATAAAGAGTCTATTTGATTCTTTATGACAAAATTTTATTTGATGTTGATATGTAATAGACATCATGTTAAAAATTATATCCCGTTCCTCCCCCCCTTTTATTTATATAGATAATATATGAATCATCAAGCATTATGATAAAAATTTTATGATAAATCATATACATATAATATCATACATAATATCATATAATATCATATGTATTGTAAAATTAAATATGATACATAATATAATATAAATGTTATAATAATACATGATATAATATGAATATTATATATAATACATGATTTATTTATTATTTAAATCGGGATTAATGGGTATGATCGGGATCAAAAATTATGTAACATATTGATATTATTAACTTAGGGACAATGGGACATATTCGAGGTTATTATTTATTTGAAAAGAATAAATATTATTATATAATATAATTATATAATATTTATTATATTACATAATATAATACCGATATACATAATCCCCAATCCCCAATTTCCCATTATCTAATAATATTAAATTCATATAATTCAATTTATATCATATCTATAGTATTCTATATAATTCAATTTATATCATATCTATAGTATTCTATATAATTCAATTTATATCATATCTATAGTATTCTATATTATATCATATATCTCATATTCTACATAATTCTACATAATTCAATTTATATCATATCTACATAATTCTACATAATTCAATTTATATCATATCTATAGTATTCTATATTATATCATATATCTCATATTCTACATAATTCAATTTATATCATATCTACATAATTCTACATAATTCAAATATATCATATATCTATAGTATATCATATAATTCTATTTATATCATATATCTATAGTATATCATATAATTTAAATATATCATGTCTACAATATATATTATATAATTTGATTATAGTAATCAATTCAAATTAGTATATATACCTTATATTGGAAAAGAGCAAAAATCAATATAATTTATTTAAGCGAAGAGCATAAAGATTCAATTTAGAATTAGTATGATATCAGTTAGAATTATATTTGAATTAATTACTATATTTCAACTATGGGATAGTATTTAAATTGGTTATTATAATTTCAATTGGATTTATATTTGAATTTGGTTATTATAACTTCAATTTTGCCGTAGTTAATTTAAATTTAATTATATTGGTTATTATAGGTTTAATTTAGAACCATATTTTAATTATGTATTATAAGATTCAATTTAGAATTAGTATGATATCAGTTAGAATTATATTTGAATTAATTATTATATTTCAACTATTGGATAGTATTTAAATTGGTTATTATAATTTCAGTTGGAACTATATTTGAATTTGGTTATTATAACTTCAAAATTAGATTTAGATATTGGTTACTTTAATTTTAATTTAGATTTGGAGTTTTACTGCAAGGATGAAATTAAATTATAGTAGTTACTGTAAGGATTCAATTTTGGAGTATAATTAGACCAAGTTGCCGTAGTTTCAAGACCAATATTATTGAATACCTTTTGATTTAAAATTCAGTATTAAAATGTTATTGAAAGGTCTTTAATTTGAAATATAGTATTAAAATATTCTTGAATATTCTTTAATTAGAAATTCAATATTAAAGACTGTTCCTTCCGTTTAATTTAGAATACATTTTAACTTGAATACTGTATGGTTCAAACCAAAGATTAAAGATATTGGTTCCGCCCGCCCGTTTAATTTAGAATACATTTTAACTTGAATACTGTATAGTTCAATAATTACAAATTAAAGATATTGGTTCCGCTCAGCCCGATCAAATCGCAAATTAATATTCTTGTTTTTGATGTTCAAAATTTACATATGGTTTTCATATATGACTCTCTGTGAAAATAATATGACTATCAATATGTATTCTTTGGATATTTGCTGTCAAAATGTGAAAACTCAACCTCGGGGTATAAATATACAAATGTACAAGAATATTTAATTTCACTTTATATATAGAAATAATATATGTAATTCGTATTTTTTGCCGCAGTATAAAAGGAGAAAAACATTGTATGATCTTACTAAATTTCCAGACATTAAAAACCATTTAGATCACATTTCACCAACATTAGATGAAGTAGGTGATCATTATGTAATTTGTTGTCCATATTGTGATGATGCAATTAGAAAACAAATTATAGATCATGGACATTGTTATGTTTCAAAAAATATTCCAGTATTCTATTGTCATAGATGCGATACAACAGGAACTATTTTAGACTTATTAAACATTACAGAATACAATAATACAGAAGTAATTAACCAGTTAAAACAGATAGTTCAATTCAAAATAGGTAAAAACTATTTAAAAACAAATACTTCAAAACACAAATCTAAAATCATTATTGACGACTATATTGCTAATAGTATAAAACAATTAGATAATGATCAATTAGATACATATTATAAATATTTAAACAGTAGAATAGGATATGTTGATTATAATAAGTATCTATTATTTCCATGTATAATTAATAATCAATTAACAGTAGGTTTTATGAATTATAATGGATATGTTATTTCATATCGATTTATTTATGTTATTAATGATATAAGATATAAAAAAGAATCAGATCAATATTATTATTTTCAAGACATTTCTGAGATCAATAATTATAAAAATATTATTATTTGTGAAGGACAATTCGATTTGATTAGTTTAAATTTATATAATAACAATAATAAAGATAGTTTTTTTATTTGTGCCAACGGCAAAAACTATGTGAATTGTGTTAAAGAATTAGTATATAATTATTTATATTTGAATTCAAGCATTATACATATTGTATTTGATAATGATACTAAATATAATTGGCAAAAGAATATAATTCGAAAACTTAATATAGTTGTTAATAATACAGATAATACAATTAAAAGTTGGAAACCGAAATATTTAAAAGACAGCAATGCTTGTTCAGAGCTTATTGAATTACAAGATTTCAATTTCAAAAAAAAGAACCATAACTTTAATAATTAAATATTAAAGTTATAGTCGATTATTTTTTTATTTCATCATAAATACATACTTTTCATATATTTCAGGATATTTTTGGATATTGATATATTGTATACTTTTTGGATTTTGAATTAATGCTTCCAAACATAGTTCTTCAGTTTGATTTTGCACATATCGTAATGCATATCCATTTTGGTTAACTGCGTTTAAACACATTTTTTCAGTTTGATTATTTATATATCGTAATGCCATTCATCTTGTTTAACGGCTTCTAAACATATTTGATCAGTTTGATTATTTATATATCGTAATGCCATTTCATCTTGTTTAACTGCTGCTAAACATATTTGTTTTGTTTGATTTTTTACATATAATAATGCATATCCATCTTGTTTAACTGCTATTAAACACATTTCTTCAGTTTGATTATTTACATATCGTAAAGCACATCTATATTGTTTAACTGCGTATAAACACATCTCTTCAGTTTGATTATTTATGTATTGTAATGCATATCCGTTTTGTTTAACTGCTGCTAAACATATACTTTCAGTTTGATTCTTTACATATTTTAAATTATACACATCATGTTTAATAGCTTCTAAACATATGGTTCTAGTTTGATTCCGTACATATTGTAAATTATTTCCATCTTGTTTAACTGCTGCTAAACAATATGATTCATCATACCATTTAAGCAGATCTTTTTTAGTATACATATTTGTTTTCCTTTTATTTCATCATGAATACATACTTCTCATATACTTCAGGATATTTTAAAACATCAATATATTGGATACTTTCTGGATTTTGATTTAATGCTTCTAAACATATTTCTTCAGTTTGATTCTTTATATATTGTAATGCATATCCATCTTGTTTAACTGCGTATAAACATATATCTTCAGTTTGAGTATTTACATATCGTAAAGCCTCTCTATATTGTTTAATTGCGTATAAACATATCTTTTCAGTTTGGATATTGATATATTTAATACTTTCTGGATTTTGATTTAATGCTTCTAAACATATTCCTTCAGTTTGATTCTTTATATATTGTAATGCATATCCATCTTGTTTAACTGCGTATAAACATATTTTTTCAGTTTGATTATTTATATATCGTAACGCCCCTCTATTTTGTTTAATCGCTTCTAAACACATTTCTTCAGTTTGGTTTTTTACATATTGTAAAGAATATCCATTTTGTTTAACAGCTATGAAACATATCTCTTCAGTTTGATTCTTTACATATTTTAAATTATATACATCTTGTTTAATAGCTTCTAAACATATATTTCCAGTTTGATTCTTTACATATTGCAAATTATTTCCGGTTTGTTTAACTGCTGCTAAACAATATGATTCATCATACCATTTAAGTAGATTTTCTTTGGTATACATATTTATTTTCCTTTATTTTCCTTTATTTTACTATAATTGTATTTTTTATATAATTTAGTTTGATGTTTAATACCAATCTATTTTGTTTTATGAATAAATATATTTCTTTAGTATGATATAAAAAAAATCAGTAGAACTATATTAAATTTATTATTTCTATATCAATATATCGAATAGTAATATTATGTGAATTTTGATTTCATAAGTAAAATAGAAATAATATTATTAATACATAACACCAAAAATTAAAAGGGGAATTGTATGCAAGAGTTTGTATCAAAATATACATATATTAATGCTGGAACAGTTCAGGCAATATTAAAATTTAAAATTGTTCGTGATAATTATAAGTTTAAAGTAATTTTTGAATTATACGAATTACATATTAAAAATGATCAAGTTGAAATGTGTAGTTTAATAGAAAAACAATGCAACCAAATTAATTCACAAGTATTAGAAAAATTTAATAATGATTTAAAAGGATCAATTATTTTAGATTATTATAATGTTGAATCGTATTTGCCAATTTTAAAAAATATGATAATACAAATCCAGGATACGAATCGATATAATATTATATTATACAATCAACTTCAAGTTATATTAACCAAAGTAGAATTAATTAGGATATATAATGATTTAGAAAGTTTTTATAAAAATCATATGCTGTTGGAAACATGTTTAAGAATGGTAGTAGTTTCTGATGAAAAAGAAAAAATTCCAGAAGTGGTT
>Ga0190311_1000067_pt1 | contig 37586 bp, 38 predicted proteins | sample 48700789_MG_FD_165037 | JGI IMG/M metagenome (GOLD analysis project Ga0190311, IMG submission 165037) | Hydrothermal vent sediment bacterial communities from Southern Trench, Guaymas Basin, Mexico - 4870-07-8-9_MG | ecosystem: Environmental > Aquatic > Marine > Hydrothermal vents > Sediment ...
AATGGAAGACCTGCCATTATAGCTATTCTGTATCCTGGCGCATCTATCCCTTCTGCGATTCTACCTCTAAATACTGTTACCACAATCTCTTCTCCGAGCCTATCTGTCGGTTTTACGTTAAGATGCTTAGCTATGCTCCTCGCAACTTCGCGGCTGGGACAGAAAACCAATATTTTTGTCTTGTGCTTCATGTATATCTTTTGTATCAGTGTGGCGTACGCACGATATGTCTCTTCAGTCCTCATACTATATGCTAGGCTTAGGTTTGTATCTAGAACAATTATTTTTCTGTTGCCGCCCATGAGCCCCGGTATGACTACTAGTTCGTGGTCTAAGCTATTATTAGTGAAGATAAGCCTAAAGAAGCTTGATGGGTAGAGTGTGGAGCTCATCAGTATTATTCGTCTAACACTACTTAGTCTGTCCCGTATGAGGTCTTTTGGCACATAGATTTTTATTAGTTTGTTTCCAAGCAGGACATCTATACCGTCCGCCCCCATATATGCATCGTACTCTGCGAGCTTTTTTGCTGATTCATAGTCCATATTCCTCCCGAGAGCCACAACATACCTACTTATCGTTGTTCCTTGCTCCAAAGCGATTTTCGCTATTTCCTCTCCCTCCTTTATAGATTCTATTTCCCCCTCATATGTTTTCGGTATCAGCAGGGCGTGGGCTTCATCAACGACAACTATGTCGAGCCTGCCGAGCTTTTCGAAGAGATCCGATTTCACAAAGTAGCTATGCGTGCCTATAATGATATTTGCCTTCTTCAGAAGACTAAGAGCTACATAATATGGACATCTCCTATCGGAGGCAAAGAGCTTCACATAGCTGCTTAGGGACCCAAATATGTTTTTTCTAAGGAATTTCTCTATATCGCTATATTTACGTCTAGCTAGCCGCTCACACTCACTTATAGGGCACCAATATTTTATTAGATCTCTACTAAATCCCATAACACAGAAATCTTCCTTGGACGGTGTAGGTACTATTAGTAGCTCTACGTTCAGTCTCTCCAATATCTTCTTTGCTATTCCCAATGCATGTTCTACCTCGCGTTTTGTTCTCAGAAATATAGCCCCCCTATCCCCAAGCATAGCTCTATAGATAAGATACGCTATGGCCACACTTGTCTTACCAGAGCCCGCAGGGGCCCGAATAAGAACAAGATTTTTCGGACTGCTAAAACCCCTGGCTATATCCATGGCGGAGCTTATTTTCCATGGCAGCAAATCTAAAAACATTATGTTATCACTACACCAACTTCTTCTATAAGCCCTTTCTCCGGGGCTCTTCTTCGATACAGATAGACTAATATTGGAGGCACTAATACTAACATCCAAAAGATATATCTCAGAGTTTCTTTACTTACATCATTTTCGTTACCTCCGACCCTAAGTCTGGCAGTAATCGTTGAATTTTTGTAAATTATAACTGATAACGCTGGTAGTTGTGGTGGGATTACTATTTCTATCCGATTCTCTGCCATGAGGTAGCCCTCAAGCGATGTGTTTTTGTCCGTATAGAGCTCCACAGATATGTTATTTATTGTGATTTTGACTCTTATAGAGGCATTTGCGTAGATAAGGATACTGAATGTTACGGAGCCTACTAATTCTGAGCTGAATTCTGCGGAGGCATTATAGCCTCTAAGTGTATTTTCTATTAAAATATCTGAGAATCCTAAGTCCTCAAACGTCCATCTAATCGTAGGGATATATATACCCTGAGAGGCTAAAAGTATCATAATAAATATAAGTATTATTATCTTAGACTCCATATCAGCTACCTAATAGCATCTCTGATTGTTTCAGCTGCTTCTTCTGGAGTCCTAGGAAGCGTACTTATCCGAGATAAAAACCTAATTACATCTTCTACATTAGCACTTCTCGTAATCTCGACAACAATAAGGCCTTCTAAACCTCTCTCACCACCTCTTAGCTCCTTAAAAATAATCCTACTACCATCTAACTGAAATTCACTTAGACTTTCAGCTAGAAGAAAAATTCTGTTCTGTGTCTCTGGATCAGAGTTAAGTTTCTCCATAAGTTTTGTTTTCGCTGTTGCGAAGAGAAATCTTGGGCCAACTTCGCTAATGATCTTAAAGAATGATACACTAAGGATCCCCATTCTTCCTAACCCCTCTAATATCTCTTCGGATAGGGGGATCAACTGAAAGTTTGGCTCAAATCTTCTTTCTCTTATCCCATCGACCAAGAGCCTTAGAGCATCTTTTCTGGCAACAACTATTTTACCAAATATCTTAGCCAACCCTAACTGACTGAGCAAAAGTGCTTGTTCTCTCCCAATAGCCTCTATGTCGAGAGACCAATTATCTATGAGAAGAAGCAGTGCTTCTATATTTAGCTCTGTTGGGGATCCTTCCTGAGGACTACTGATTCTCATATTCTCAGCTATTGCTCTCATCCTCCTAATTATCGGGCTCTCTCTTCTCCTCTTCAGATAGCGATAGACTATATCGAAGATATAGGCTAATAATAATCCTATTAGCAAACCGGTGATCGCTTCCAGTATCATCTAACTCACCGAATTCCTAGTACCAGCCCTTCCAGAATCTTTTTCTTAGCTCACTTATGTAGTTTCTCATAGCATTATCGCAGAGTTTAGTTATTGTTTCTATTTTCTCCTCGAAGTTTACTAAGCAGAAGATAACTCTTTCGTCATCCCGCTTTTTGCTGAGGACAAAAATCTTTTCGTTCTCAAAGATCCCAACAAACGCTTTTACGTAGCCATATTTTTCTAGTGCTAATACGAGCTCATGGATCCTATTGAAAATTTCTGAGTGAGGCTTAGCTCCACTTATAGCTATTGGGAATGGGTGTCCATCAAAAATCATCGCCACTTGAGATCTCGACTGCTCCCTCAGCGTATCAACTATGTCCTCTAATCCTATTCCTCTGGCACCATGGAGAATTCTGAGGAGGAGACTCATGCTTATAGGATCAAAAATACTTGTCTCAACACATACGACCCCATATTTTCCAATGTCATTTGCATCGAATATCATCTTGCTCAGTTCGCCGCATGTGACGGCATTTGTTAAGTCCTGTTTATGTGCTACTAAGATTACTTGTACATTCTTTCTGGCATATTTATCAATCATATTACGTACAAACTTCCAGTATCTTCTAACTTCATCAAATCTATTTCTATCGGCAGAATCCACTATTATAGCTACTTTACTTACAAATGGAAAAAGCCTTTCATAAAGAGTCTCAGCATACCTCAGCTTTTCCTGCCCTGGGAAAACATCGATTCTGAATTTTCTTCGTAGATATGTCTCAACACTATTACTTATCTTCGTGTTTAATGCCTTGTTTATGCTTAGGCTTTCAAGATAAACTTTTATGGACGACTTCCCAGCACGGTCAAGACCAACAAATGCTATGGTCATCCCGCAAACCTCCATGCATATTAAATTTTTTCTGTTTCATAAAGATATAAGATAGAGCACAGACTATGGGTGCCTATAAATGTGTAAAAAATCGGCTATAGTACAAATCATTTTGATTCTAACAATAATATCATTACAAGCCGTAATACCTCAGAACTTTACATCCAGAGACACATCTAGAAATATTAGTATAGACCATCTAAACAGCGCTTATGGTACCCAAGAGGGGCTCCATATCAAGGATCTAGATTCTTTGCCAGAAGCCAGAGAACAAAGCAGTATACCAATAGTACAAAGCGAAACACTCAGGTTGCGACCCCTCGGCGAGATCGTTGATGCATTCTTTGTTGATGGAAAAATTGTTATTCAAGGAGAGGACTATGTCTATGTAAATGGAACAGGCAGAATCTTCTGGGCTAATGAAACAATAGTATCCATCGACTATAGTGATATTGATGGGGATTCGAAGTCGGAGTATGCCGTGCTTGGCGAGACTAACCTATTTCTCCTAGATGATGATCTTTATCCGATGTGGAGTTCTGAGCAAAGCAAAAATTTTGATAGGGTTCTAATAGCCAAGCTTAGCGACTTAGGGCGAATAATTGTCCTATGGGGATTCAACTCATCTTTTATTGCTTACTATTCTCTAAACGGAACATTGCTCAATGAGACTTCAATTCTGCATCTAAGTTCGCCAACAAGAATTCTTGATTTGGGATATACTGGTAGTTATCTTGTCGGCCTTATCCCATACATCTCTCCTGATAATAAGTTTTTGGGTAATAAACTTGTAAAGTGGACTTACTACGATCCAAACAGTGTCGAGATTCTTGATCCCCCATGCTCCCCAATCATAAATGTCGATGAGTATATCTATGTTCTTCAATACTATACTGGGATTGGCTGTTTTCTCCACAGGATTTATAATGGGTCTGTCATTAAGAATATAAGCATACCTAGCAGTACTGATTGGAGAACACTTATAGAGAATGCTAGGTACTTTGGCTATATGGATGTTGATGAGGATAATAGTTTTGAGTTCTTAGCGTATAATGAGACACATGTTCTGACTATCGACACATCTAACAACACGTCAAACGTGGTGCAGACCTACATGGTTGGCATTTCTATTGATCAGGGGGTACTTTACTCTGAAGGAGTGGCTACACTTATTGAGAATGAGCTCAGAATATTTGATATGACTCTAACTATGCGAGGAAGCATTATGGTTGCTGAAGAATCTATGCTTGTCGAGGGTTTGGAAGACATATTAACTATTTCCAGCAGAGGAGATTGCATCTATGTTGAGGGCTCAGATCTATCGGTAGCTAGGCCCTATATAAATGGTGGGTGGAGCTATACTATCGATAAGAACACGCTGGTTATTTACAATGCACATAACGCTGAGATTTTTTGGGTCGATGGTTCGACCACATATAGGACTACTGAAACAATAATCTCTGCCGTAGCTATGACAAACTCAGCACTACTAATCTCCGATAGAAACGCAATATTTATTCGTAGAGATGGAAGCATAATTTCTATCAACATCAACATATCAAGTTCTCTTATGGGTGACTATGGGGGAGGAAAGCTCTTTGTAGTAATGAGTAACGGAACCTTAGTTATGTATGATATAGCAGCCGGGGTGCTAGATAGATGGTATCCTCCTCCAGGCTACAAACCCATATCAATCTATTGCCATGGCAGTAACTGGATATATTCCCTGCTTAGGAATACTAGTAGCTACGCCGAACTAGGCATATATTCTTATGATGGGATTATAAGGACTATCCGCGTCAGCCTCAATAATATAAATCTTATCAGGGCTATGGTTGTTGTAGGAGACAAAGACTTAGATGGCTCACCTGAGATTGCATACTCACTTTTAGTTCAAAACAAAACTCTTCACTGCAATTATACGTGGGGAATCTTTGAGAACGATGTCTCGGTCTGGGAGGCCCCTCCTACACTTATCAGGATGCCATCACCACAAGTTTTCACGGTATTTTCGTCAGCTGGTGGCTATGTGTTCGTGAACAACACTAGAATTCTTAGAGTACTTACGGATGGGCATTCCGATGAATTCTCATTCAATAATTATGTCGTTGGTGGATGCGAAGCAGGTGTTCTAACAAATGGTAAAGGGCTCATATTCACAAGTAGAGGGAAAACAGTAATAGATCTCGATGAGTATCGTGCTGGGGTTGGAAGATATGGCCTCTACTCCTGGCTCTTGTATATCAATGGAAGCTACTACCTCAAGAACCTCTCAGTCGTCATCGACTTTGCCCCGCCCAGGATAAGTATTCTGTCTCCAGCTACTGGTGAAATATTGGATAGTATTCCAATCATCGTGTCCTGGCGAATATCTGATGATTTAGAGCTACAAAGCGCTGAGCTATACATAGATGATGCTTTTGTTGGAAATATAGGTAGTGAGGGAGAAGTAGCTATAAGTAATATAACCGAGGGAAACCATACAATAACTATCAGAGCTCAGGACAATGCTAATAGAATAAGCGAAAATAGGACCTGGTTTGTTATTGATTTACCATTACTTCTAGAGGCCCAAGCTCCGAATAACACTTGGCTAAGCACACCAACGATAAATATTAGCCTACATGTATATGGCTACGCCGATAACATATCCCTGCTTAGAAATGACACTCTGATATTGGCAAGTTTGAAGCCGAATACTACGACTACGGTTGAGCTTTTAGTCGGAATAAACATCCTACGTATTGAGGCTACTGGCTACGGAGATTTTGTTTCCTTATCGATCGTTATTGGATACGATCCTTATCCTCCCACTATAAGGCTAATCTCCCCACAAAATAATAGCGTAATAGAGACCGAAGAGGAAAGAGTAAAAGTTAACATATCACTCAAAATTGAGGATCTCTCAGGAGTATCGAGAGTTGTTCTGATCTACGGAAACCTAACAGCTGAGATAACCACATACACTACGTTAGATATTCCCATAGGTGACTACTACTTTGTTATTGGAGCCTATGACGCAGCAGGAAACTACGCATCCATAATACTACATATTACAATTAAGTCAAAGAAGACAGTTGGCGGAGAAATTTTGGGAGACACATATGTCTTTGTCGGAGCTATGATTCTTGGGATTGCTATCGGGACAATTATTATAAGAAGAAGGCGGAGACAATGACCATGTATATTAATCCGAAATCCCTTAGAGACCCACTGAGGAGAGAATATCTAAAAGCATCAAAAAAGTTTGGAGCTAACATTGGAATTCGGATATTGGGAAGTTCCGAGGGATACCTAAGAGCAGTAATAGAAATCGAAGCCTCAGCTGAGCTTATCAGAGCACTGAAAAGCTTGGGCATAGATATCTCTAAGAAGCCTATACCTGCTAGGTTTAGTGCGAGAGTACTAGCTGAAATCGCAGAGAAAAATTTGGAGGAGATACCCATCGGGATTGGGGAGAGGGGAAACATAGTACGAGTCGACGTTTCAAAACCCATAGCAACTAATTGTGATGAGGCTGCTCTTCTTCTCCTAGAAGACCATACTTTATGGGTCGATTTTGTAGGAAACCAGATACCGCTTGAGGCCGGATTTGTCGAGATAGACGGTTTTCCTATACCTAGAAGCGAAACAAAACTATATAATTTGGCGTCTGTGATAGCACGTATATCCAAAAGAAGTGAGGATCAAGTCATAGGAGCTATCAAAGCTCATATAGCGAGAATTATTAGTGATGAGGAAGTCTCCATCTCCCCAATACCTGAAGTCGACGAATTATTCAGATGGAGAGTCCTAGTAGATGAGGGAGCAATTCCGAGAAAAACATATATAGACCTAACAGGTCTTCCAATGACCCTACAGAGGCTCGCACTAAAAATCGCAGCGGCTATGTGGACACACATGCTCATAGTCGCATTACCTTCCCCCTGGAATTGGGTGGCGAAGCTTTTGAAAAGAAAACATGTGGTACTCCTCACAAGAAACCCGCAAAGATTAGATGTACCGACGATAATCACCGAGAATACAATCATCAAAAGAATTCCTCTTGGAGACAAAATAGTGAATATAGAGAGCAGATACGAGCCTCTTTGGAACCTCGCTAAGCTTCTCTTAAAAACGTATTGAGAAATACAATATTGAACATCAGCGATATTATAGAATACTCTTAGCTACGATGTATATATCTCAAACATGGAAGAGAAGTTAATGATTTTTCCTTGAAAACTACTAGGTGATAAAGCATGACCGGGCACCTCATAAGGGTCCGCATTAGGGACTCCCTTCCCAAACTTTTTAGAGATCTTATACCACAGTTTGGTAATATATGCTAACATGCTTGGCGAGAACGGTAAAAGAGTAGGGATCATTGCGGGTGAGAAATGGTTTTTAGGATTGGGTCTTATGCTGCAATACTTATATTTACCCAAGAGGTTTCAGCCCTCATCTGTTGCCCAGAAGCTTTCTCGCCCAAGAACACTTTCAATTCGCTTTCTGGCACCATCCACAGTTTCCCTATTCTTATAGCACTAAGCTTGCTGCTCCTAATGAATTTTCTAACAGTTACCGTCGATATATTCAGAATCCTCACAACCTCCGAAACCTTGTATAACCTCTCCATAGCTCTCATCTATTAATAATACTGGTTTCCTCGCTTATCATCACTTTCCTTATCTTCCGCTTTACAGCTTCCACTTCGCTTCTTGCTTCCAGAAAAATCGCCACGATCCTATCTAGATGGTACTTCGCCTCCTCTATCCTCCACGCTTTCTCTTTTAGCACTCGCATCAAAAGTTGTTTCCAGGTCAAACCAAGCTCCCTCTTTCTTCTCCTAAGCAGCTCGTATTCCTCGTCGCTTAGAGATATATTTATGTTGGGTATTCTCGGACACCATTTTCTACTTTTCTCTACTTTATTACACTAAATTCTATTTAAATTTTTTGGTGTATATTCTTGGTGTATGGTGTGGATCGGACAATAAAAGTTTCTGAGGAGACATATAGCGTGCTGAAGAGCCTCAAAGAAAAGCTAGAACTTCGGAGTTTCGACGCAGTAATAAGAATACTGATAAGAGCAGTAACAGAAAAGGAAAACAAAATAGTAGAAATATCCAAAGAAATCCTGAAAGAAATAATAGAACAACAACAGAAAAAAGAAAAAGAGAAAGAATTATAATTCTTATTCTTGAACCTCAGAAGGTACCTTCTTTTTTGAGTTGTTCTAGGATTTGTTTTGCAATTTTTGCCCCTTCCAATGTTATTCCATATGTGATTCCACCGTTGGCTCTTCTTCCGTGATGCTCCCAGACTAGCCCTTTAGCTACCAACTTTCTCAGTATTTTTCTTGTGTTTGTTCTTGCCCGAAAGTTCTTGGGGATTCTCTTATTGACTGTTTGTACTCCCACATTAGCTTTGGTACTTCCCTTGCAGGCAAGGTAGAGAGCAACTAACACTATTTTTTCTTGAAGCCTAAGCTTCATCACTGCTCCCCTTGATATCCATAATTACGGAATTATCCTTTTAAATTTTACGTTTTTGCGGAGTAAATCTTTATAAATAAGGTATCATATTTATGTATAATAGGTGATGCAAATGGGCAGAAAAAGGTTTGATGAAGTACTAAACGCTGTTTTAGAGGCTCTAGAGACTTTCAAAGACGAGAATTTCACTATAACGCAACTAGCTAGAGAGGCAAACATAAAGTTTGAGACCGCAAAGAAAGTCCTAGAATTCATCGAGAAGATAACCAATAGCGGCATGCTACACCGAGTGAACGACAATCCCCGGATATATCGGTGGGTACCACACCTAGATGTCTTCGATGTAATAGTAACGAAAGCATTTAGAATCCTGCTGGACAGAGAAAGACTAAGCGTCGATGACATCAAACGATTCCTCGGCCTAGACGAAAGAACAGCATACAGAATACTGGAAACCCTAGTCAACGAGGAACTAGCAAGATGGATCGACGAGGACGCGGTAGGTCTCCTACCCCTAAAACACTATCTCAAACTAAAAATAGAAAAAACAATACCCATAGCCTAAACAATTTTTCTTCGTAAAAAACGTTCTTTTTCTCTCAACCACAGCAAGAACAAAAAGAAAAAGAGGAAAAACTATAGTTCTTCTAGGTTCTCCTTCGAAACTATGATGCCGTTTCCGTTTCTCCTCTCCAAAGTGATCATGTTTTCGTTCTCCATGCTGAAGCTCAGTGATTCATTGAAAGCGTATCCTTTGCCTCTCCTGTAGTAGTACGCTATAGCAATACCAGCGATCGCCAAGGAGTGTATACTCGATATTATTACTTATGCTGGTGGTATGGGTCTTATAGATGTTTCCTGGGGGTGCACATCCTAAGTATGCCAGGGGGGTTATCCAATTTCTTGTGAATAAGAGCTACAAAATAGCGGTGGAGCTTGAAATAGACAACTTCTCAATAGAAAAGCTTCCAGCGGATATCAGAGAAAAGCTTGGTTGGTCGCATCAATAAGGATTACTATAAGGTTGATGGTAGGCTTGAAGAGCTAGGCTATGGGATAGCACTATATTAGGTAGATTATCGCGAGAGCTGATACTATGGAGAGATAGTGTAGCACTATTGTTATTAGGCTTGCTACTCTAATCGATATTCTGGCAACCACGCTTATGGCTGATATTAGGAAGAGTATGGCAAAGAATTGCAGTACTGCCAGCAGTATTATTCTTAGGATGAAGTTAGTAAGAATTCTTGAGATTAAGGGATATAGGTTTATTAGTGTGAGGGAAGGTGTGCTTTTTAGAAGCATGTTTCTCGCATCTGCCCTTCTTCCCGCACCAAGTCTAATTAAAATGCATGATACAAGACTTGAGCCAAGCCAGTTTATTACTGGGAATACTATTGGCGGCATATGGATATGTCCATAGTCTGGTATTACCGTTATAAGTATGGGGATAGCATTACTTCCCCACCATAGAAGAGTTGACAGGAGGAAAATCGCCACAGTCAGAACAGCAATTCTGCCCTCGATAAGCTCAAATGCCCATCGGGGTGTGAGGATTCTATGTATAGATCTCTCGGAGGGCTCAATGAATATCGAGGTGAGAATTTCGTATGCTCTTTCACCTTTCTCCGTCAATACATAGCGTTTATCGCTATCCTGTGTTATCAAATCCCCTAATAGTCGAAGATGATGATATAGAACTCCCGCTTTTGGCTCCAGCTTCGCGAGTTCTTTATAGCTCACGGCACCCCTAGACGCTATCAATCGAAGAATTTTTCTCCGCAGAGGGTGGCTTAGAACTTTGAATATTTCTATCTCTTGGTCTTCACTCAAAATCTTCGCACCCAATTTCACAATATTTTGGTCTATAGATAAAAAAAGAAAAAATTGAAGATCAGCTTTTTCTGTTTTTCCTTATCCAAATATAGGCTACGACAATTATGCCTACAATAGCCGCTATTCCCACGTATATCGCATAGTTAGATGGCGCCTGTCCAATGTATATGCTTTTCGACAATAAGGATACTTCGTCATAGGGGGCTTCACTTCTCAGATTGTTATCGCCAGTTCCAGCAGATTTCACCCCAAAGCCCCCTGGGGGCTGAGGCATAGGCACTGTTTCACCTACCTGTGATATTACAAATTCTGTTGTGCCCTGGAAATTCGAGATGATCTGTTGAATCATAGCCGATACCATTTGGGACCACTCCCTAAACTCGTTTCCAACACTTCCCGCTATTCTCTCCTCATCGAGATCTACATCCAAAATTATGTCCGAGAACTCAATGTAGAATTCCTCAACAACATATTCCACATCGATGTTAAGTTCTACAGTGTCGTCTGGTGAGGCATCTGGTCTTATGGGTAGCGCTATGTTTTTAATACCCTCAGAAATCCATTCCACAGTTGTGTTTATCGGCTCTGTTAATGCTGAGCCACTCGCATATACATATCCGATGATCTTCGTCTTAGCCACTAAGGTAACGTTGAATTTTATATTTACTGAAATTCCCGAATCAACACTTAGTGATTTTGTAATGTTGATATTTGCTGGGCTTGTCATAGCTATGTCCATATATAGATCTAAGGACATCGAGCCGCTATGCGCTATTTGGCCCTCATAGGTTTCGTTTACTTCGCCTATAGGCGTGAACATATTCATTTGGAACTGTGTGTAGTAGTGATTTTCTAGGGCTAGCACCATATCCACTAGCATTTTTAGTGGCTGTGTGAAGTTTATGCTTGATGTATCGACGTCAAAGTTTAGGGACACATTGAGTTCATGGTCGCCAGACGTGTAGAAGAATATGTAGCCGGGCAAGGATTCGACGGCGATTCCAATACTAATATTTTCACCTGGGGTTATCGTATCTGGGTACATAACAGTCAGATTTATTGGTAGACTAACACCACAGTTTATATCGAAATCCCAGTTGTTATGGATGTATATGTCTCCGCTGAATCCGGCTTCTGGGCTGTTCACATTTATCGAGTATTCAACAGTATTGTTGCTGGTCGCATATGTTATCCACCCAAGATCCCTTGTGGATGTGACTTTACCTCCTTCCTGAGCTATGATACCTATATTTGTACCTGCTAGCAATAATACTGCTACAAAAAATATGGTTATTATTATTCTGTGATTACGCATCCATCAACACCTAAGATACTTTCTAATAATCCAAAGACACTATCCCAGCCTATAAATAATAGGCTTCTAGTGCCCTATAGTAGTGGTGTTATAGATTCCTATAGTTCCAATGCATAAAATGGAAATCCGTGAGTATATCCCATTGTATCTACTTTTCCGTTGGCTTTACATAGAATCTTCAAACATGCTAAATTTGCTAGGGACCATATATTATGCTTATACAGTATGTATTCTGTTTATTGTTCTGTTATTTGAGAAAAAGATAATTCCACGTATAGCGGGAAGCACTAAGGAAAACATAAGCAGAATCATCGCTAGAATAAGTCTTTTCCCATTTGAATCCTCACGCCTACCAGACAAGCCTCAATGTATACGTCCAGGGATGCACAATGTGCGTCCTCAGACACACTCTCTCAGCAATATGTTATTTCTGTTAAGTCTTGGTCTTGACGCTTAGTGTTTTGTCTGGGGAGAGTTGGACGTTGAATATGTGTCCCTGGACGTATACATTGAGGCTTGTCTGGTAGGCGTGAGGATTCAAATGGGAAAAGACTTATTCTAGCGATGATTCTGCTTATGTTTTCCTTAGTGCTTCTCGCTATGCCCAAAATGACACTACATAGGAGAGCTAGATGCTGTGGAACACCAAATGATTAGTCCGACGATTCGCTAATTGCGATGAAATTTTAGGCCATGTATTTTTGACTATTTTCAATTTGGTACATCTAAATAACTTAGCTATAGTGATAAGTTTATGTCTAACATATCAAAAAAGTGGTTGATATGTGGTGACAATTCGATCCGATATTTACAGGATTCTTAGGACCCACGGTATTTGATTCTGTCTAATGCTTTTTAAAGCGGAAATTCTTATAATGAGTGGTGATAGCCATATGGAAGGAACCTTAGAAGAGACCAAACTAAAAAGAGCATTAGGCTTAGGATACACAACACTATTCGGTGTTGGCTTAATTCTAGGAGCAGGAATCTATGTTCTGATAGGAAGAGCAGCCGACTTCGCTGGAGATGCTGTTTGGTTATCAGTACTATTCGCAACATTCATAGCTGTCCTAACGGGACTTTCATACGCCGAATTCTCATCTCTCTTTCCAACAGCCGCTAGCACACATACATATATTCAGGAAACATATCCCTCTCTTAGGTGGTTAGCATTCATAAGTGGATGGCTGATAGCATTCGAGGGAATAGCTGGGGCAGTAACGGCAGCCGTTGGATTCGGAAGATATTTTGTAGAGATTGTCGGATGGCCACTTTTTTGGGCTCCGACAGTAGCCCTAATATTGATACTCATACTCACGATCATAAACTATTGGGGAATCGAAGAATCAGCAAAATTAATTGTTATATTCACGGCAATAGAGGCATTCGGACTACTACTGGTAAGCTTTCTGGGATTCTTCTTCACACAACGAACACCTGAATACCTATCAATTCCCAGTAGTAGCGTAAGTCCAATTCTACTGTTGCTTCAGGGAGCCGCTGTGTTCTATTTTGCATTCACAGGCTTCGAACTACAACCAACCTTGGCAGAAGAGGCCAAGGAGCCAAGACGGACAATCCCTCGCGCAATAATCTTGGCACTGTTGGTATGCTCATTCCTATATCTCTTAGTAGCATTATCCGTTGTTAGGCTACTTCCTCCAGAGGCTCTCGCCGCAAGCGGAGCGCCTCTTGCTGATGCTGCTGGAACCGTGTGGGGAGGAGCATACATGTTGCTTGCTGTGATAGCCTTATTCTCAACATCAAACACCGTTCTTGGATTCTTAGTTTCTGGCTCTCGTCTAATCTATGGTTTAGCTGAGGAAGGATTCCTCCCTAAGAAAGTCAAGGCTGTTGATGAGAGGCGTAAAACACCACATGTAGCGATAATAATCGCTACTGCGATTGCGATTCTGCTATTAGCTATAACAAAATACGTACCAGAGCTCACGGGATGGGAGGTAATCGCTATTGCTGGTAAGGAATACAAATTGATAGATCTACTATCCAAAACCGCGAGTCTCGCATGTCTTCTAGTTTTCGTCCTAATAAATATATCGGTAATATGGTTCAGATACAGGAAACCCGAACTAGAGAGACCTTTCAAGATCCCCTCCCTCATATTGCCTCTAATCGGGGCTATTCTAACAACAATATTCATTATTACTAGCTTCCTAGATTGGATTGTATGGTTAAACACATTAGTCGTCGTGGGTATCGGTTTTGCTCTCTATTACTATGGCGCTAAGTCTTCCTAATTTTTCCTTGTCTAAGTATAAATTTGATTCCCCCATTTTTTGTTGAGAGGCTTTTTTGTATTACGAGGTCTTACGAATCGACTGTATGCAAATAACCCTGTTAGATGCCTAAAAATATATGTTCTATGGACCTCGGAAATCAACATCATAAATTTCAAATGCGAAAAATTTGTACTATAAGTAGTACAATTTGATGACGATAATGTACTATGAGCAGTACAATTATTAACATTGATGGAGTGCTTAAGAGAGTTTTAATTGAATCTCAAGACCTACTAGCTAGTACTATGATATTGACTAGGTAGGTAGTATGAAGTCTTGGGCAAGGAGGGTTTGGGAGATACTTAGGAGGAACATAGACGTGCCTAAAGGACATTTTGTAGTAGACTTCACAGACAACCCTTTCGGTCTGCTTGTGGCGATAATTCTGAGTCAGAATACATCTGATAGAAACTCCATAAAAGCTTTGCTTAATCTCAAGGAGAAGATCGGTTTGGATCCCATCAAAATATGTGGGGCTAGAATCGAGGATATTGAGCAAGCTATCTATTCTGCAGGGTTGTACAGGCAAAAAGCGAGAGCAATCAAAAACCTAGCAAGAAAAGTTGTGGAGGGGCTGGATCTTAAAAATATTCTCAAACTTGAAACAATGAAAGCAAGAAAGATACTATTAAGCTTAGAAGGTGTTGGAAAGAAAACAGTGGATGTATTCCTAGCACTCCACGGAAAAAGGATAATGGGTGTGGATGTTCATGCGAGGAGAATAGCGCTGAGATGGGGGATCGCGAAAAAGGATTCCTACGATGATATCCAAAAGGCTTACGTAGAGCTCTTTGACTTCGTAGAAAACTATGATTACCTACATAGACTCCTAATAATGTTGGGAAGAAAATATTGTCGAGCAAAAAACCCACGTTGTGATGAATGTCCGTTACGACGCATATGCCCCAAAAGAAGTGTTAAGAGAAAAACCTTTGCAGACTAAAACACAAAGCAAAGCATCTTACATATTGCTATCTGAAATAGCTAGGAGGACTACACACAGTCTTCACTATCTTCCTAGGTTAGACAGATCATGTTTTTGTCTGATGTATCTAGATAATTCTGCTCCCAATATCGCATGGTTTTATTGTTAGTTCTTGTTTTAAACAACTACTTATAATCATCTATGTAAGTTGGTAGAGATATATTGCTCGGAGGGAAAGCTCATTCTTTTATACCTTATTTGGTAGTTATTGTCTTTGCGAAGAAACCCTTGGTGAAAAATCATGGAGAAACCCAGTGACTTTGATAAGGAGAAATTAATCCCAAAACCCCAATTTGCACCATTCTCAGAACGTCCTAGGAAAACAACGATAGAGCTTGCCCAGCAGAAAATGGCGCCCTTTGCTGAGCGCTACCCAGAAGAAATAATCGAAGAAGAAATCGGCGTCGATGTTGGCTCTTGGCAGAATTCTGCAACACTACTAGCAGGCTTCTCGGCAACGTTTATAACCCTTGTTCTTAGCTTGGTTGGCATCCCCTTGAGCATTATGCATCAATGGGCTGTTCTCTTTTTCAGCTTAGCAGTATTTCTATTCCTATTCGCAACGGAGTTCTTTGCGTTGGCTGCCTCTAAACCAAAGGTTAAGAGAACGAGGATAAAGAGTATAGGAACAGAGAAAGCGTCTCCTGGAAGTACAGACCTCGAGGAAATAGCGATGAAACCCCATCTATGGTATGACATTGGAGCTGTCTTTTACAATATAGGAATAGCAACATTTGCGGCTGGACTCATAATCCTGTTCGCCATATATGAGCTCATATGGCCAGTATACATTGCGCTTCTATTCATACTTGGAGAGATGATATTGATGGGGTATTTCTTAGCCAACTCGATCAGAAGCAAACCCAGAAATATACCCATAATAGCTGGATATGCTATTCAGATGGTTGTCGTAACTCTGATAATTATTTATGCGGTTTTATTGACGGGCATCATTTGAGCCGTTATATTTTTTAATTCCCTATTTTTTGGTCTTTGGTTTACAGTATAGTGTTTTCTATTAGTTTTCTTTGTGTTGGTGTTGCCTATGAACTCTAGGATCGAGGAAACATATGAGGTTGGTCTTCTAAAGCGCCTTGTGGGCATCAAAAGTGTTACTGGGAATGGTAAAGGATACAAAGAAATTGCCAGTGTGCTGAGGGAGGAGCTTAAAAAACTAGGACTAAAAATAAATATCTATGACGGTGAGACCGAGGCGGGAGATGGTATTCCGCGTCCGTGTATTGTGGCTAGATACGATGTTGGAGCTGAAAAAACGCTTGGGATATTAACTCATTACGATGTTGTTGATGTTGGTGGTGAATGGAAGTACGACCCATTTAATCTCAAAGTGGTCAAGGAGAACGGCGAGATCAGATTATATGGTCGTGGGGCTGCAGATGATAAGGGATGCATCGTCGCCTCAATAGGTGCTGTGAAGGATATTATCGAGAAAGGTATGGAACCCCATTGGAATGTATCTATAATAGTAGTACCAGATGAGGAAATCGGAGGCAGATACGGAGCGGGATACATTGCGAGGAATAGATACGTTAATTTAGACGCATTATTGGTTGCGGACTCTTCCTCTATGGGTCTTGTTATTGGTGCGAGTGGAATAGTCCACGGGGAGATCGTAGTCAAGGGGGTTCAGGGACATGCTGGATATATATTTGGTTCTCAAAACGCTATTCATAGGGCAATAATTTTCCTCCGAGAACTGCTTGGCTTCACGACGGTGCGAAGCCAGAAACTGAGTAGGCTAAGAAACCCGTCAGAGTACCCCATACCTAGGCTCTGGGGGAGATTCTCCATAACAAAAATAAATACTAAGAACAAAGCATACAACATAGTTCCTGGAGAGGTTATTGTCGGCTTTGATATGCGTCTCATACCTGAGGAAGATGTTGATGATGCTCTCGCCGAACTAAAATCCTTCTTTGAAATGACAAAATATAAGACGGGGATCCATGACGTCTCCATGAGAATAATCAGAGCATTTCCAGGTTGGATGACATCAGAGGAACACAAATTTGTGAAACATGCTCATGAAATCCTAAGAGAAATAACAGGTAAAGACCTACCCATAATAGGGATGCTTGGTGGGAATGATGGTGGTTGGTTCAGACATTATGGCATACCAATAATATCCTTCGGAGTATGGGACAATAAGTCGAGGATCCATGGGACAAATGAATCTGCGAGCTTGGCAAGAATACTTGACCTCAAAGAGTTCATAGTTAGGTTAGCTCTCTCAGACATATAAACCGAAAAAGCGTATTATAGCGGATACCCAATGTTTTTCCTACATTGTGAGGAGAGGAACCATGCATGTGGACATACTAATCGTTGATGCAGAGGAATTGATAACTCTGAAGGGGTATTCCGAGAGGCCTAAGATCGGTGCTGAGCTCAGGGATCTAGGCATAATACCTCGTGGCGCAGTCGCTGTGATGAACGGAAAGATAATCGATGTAGGAAAAACTGATGTATTAGTAAAAAAATATGATGCGGACCTACTGATCGACGCGTCGGGAAAGATTGTTCTTCCAGGATTTATAGATCCACATACGCATCTAGTCTTCGCAGGCTCGAGGGAAGAGGAATTAACCCTGAAGCTTGAGGGTGTCCCATATCTAGAGATCCTTAGGAGAGGGGGAGGAATACTAAAAACTGTGAGGCTCACAAGAAATGCGTCGGAAGCAGAGCTTTTCAAAGAGGCTTTCGAAAGATTGAACATAGCGCTCATTCATGGGACAACAACAATCGAAGCTAAGAGTGGATACGGCTTGGATACAAAAAATGAGTTGAAAATACTCCGCGTTAACCGAAAACTCGATGAGGAGCACCCGATAGATGTGGTATCAACTTTTCTCGGAGCCCACGCAATACCGCCAGAGTTCAAGGAGAATCCCGACGAATATGTTGATGTGATAATCAAAGAGATGATACCAAGGGTAGTGAAGGACAAACTAGCTGAGTTCAATGATGTTTTCATAGAAAAAAATGTTTTCTCACCTAAGCAAGGCCGGAGAATACTTATGGCGGGAAAGAAGTATGGTTTGATCCCTAAAGTCCATGCCGATGAATTCACGGATCTAGGTGGTGCAAAGTTAGCTGCTGAGGTAGGAGCAATATCAGCAGACCACCTACTAAACTCATCCGATGAGGGATTGAGAAAGATGGCTGAGAGAGGTGTGGTAGGTGTTCTTCTACCAGCAACATCGATGACTCTGATGAGCATGAAATTTGCTGATGCGAGAAAAATGATAGATTTGGGTGTCCCGGTAGCGTTAGCAACAGATCTGAATCCAAATTGTTGGGTAGAAAATATGCAGCTCGTAATAACACTTGCGGTATACTTTCTGAGAATGACCCCTGCTGAGGCGATATCTGCAGCCACCATAAATGCTGCTCATGCTCTAGGACTTGGAAGGGAAATTGGAAGTATAGAGCCAGGCAAGAAAGCCGATATAATAATAATGAATATTCCAAATCACATGTTTGTCGGCTATAGGTTTGGAAGCAACCTCGTAGAGTATGTAATAAAGAATGGTAGGATCATTGTTGAGGGAGGCGAGATCGTAAAATGATAGACATTGCGATAAGTCCAATGTTCCTAGTAATCGTATCATCATTTCTATCCATGGAGCTCCTCATAAATAAGATGCTTACAGGTTCATACGAGACAGATAGCTTCTACTCTGCATTTAGGAAGGTATCAGCAATAATAATATCGATTGGGTTAAAATGTGCTATGGAAGTTCTTGATATTCTGGCAATAATAGCTGTGTTTCTCTCAGTTTCTTCCCTAATTGTGTTGCTCGCCGTGACGTATTCGATAGAAGAAACCAAGGGAAAAGCACTGTTGGTGGCCTCGATACTCTCCTTTGTGGTGTCATTTGTGAATCTGTTTGTTGGGGCTTCTGTGGGAGTATTAGTCCTCATAATATATCCAAGACTTAGAGGAAGTAGACAATCTGGAGGAAAAACGAAGTTAGGGATCCCTCAGATAGACTTCAGATTCGTTTTTCTACTATGCGCTACCAACATAATATTTATGATAATTCTCGTCTATGGTATTCTGGTGTGAGGAATGAGGAGATCTAAGGCGAAGGTCTTTCTCATAAAAACAGTAACCTTACTTCTCCTCTTTGTTCCCATAACGCAAAGTTTATTCTCAGCGTATATGTACTATACACTTAGCCCGGGCTGGGAGGCCATATGGCTCACTTGGAATGGAGATCCAGCCCGATCGATAGTCATAAATTGGAGGTGGAATATAGCTAGCTATGCATACGTACTATATTGGAATTCAACGTACAGAGGCATAGTGAACATATCTGCGGGAAAATTAAATCATGTGCTTATAAGTGGTCTGAGCCCCAGCACAACGTATAGCTATGTCATAGGTTACTACGAACAAGGAGAAATGGTGAATTGGAGCTCTGTACATACTTTCCATACACCCTCAGCTATGGGGGCCATAAGAGCGATAATACTCTCGGACACACATGCCCCTGGATATGGTATGTTTGATAAAGTATTAAGAGCAGTGAGTAGCGAGGGTAGAGGGGATTTCATTATGCATTGTGGGGATATGGTAGATAGAAGCTTTCCGCAGTTTTGGGCTAGCTTCTTTACGGGCTTTTCTGGGATCCTATCTGAGCTTCCAATAATGCCGAGCATTGGGAACCATGAAATTCACTACGGTGACCCCACATTATTCTATCGGTTCTTTGAACTACCTAACAATGAGAAGTGGTACTTCTATAGGGTTGGCAATGCTTTGTTCATATCTCTCTACGTGGCAGATACGCACAATTTTACATTTCCGAGAGAGGAATATGAGATTCTCATAGAAGCAATGAATCTGGCAAAGGAGAAAAACTTATGGACAATAGTGTATTTCCATGTGCCGCCCATAAGAGTGATGCCGATAGTCCGCTATCCTGAAATAGCGAACAAACTCAGAGAAGTATTTACAACTATAAAGCCAGATCTGATACTGACTGGACATTACCATGTCTATGCTCGGACCGAATTCCTAGGCTCTAAACTCGTATTGATGGGGGCATCTGGTGGTTTTCCAAATCAAGTAATCTTCAAGGATATATTCGAGAAATACTCATTCAAACCGGGCTATGGGATCCTAGAAGTTGGGGAGGATAAGCTCTGCTTCAAATATGTAAGTATTGACGGTAAGATCATCGATGAGTTCGAAATATTGAGAACCTAAACTACTGATAAGCGTAGAATATTTCGAACTAAGCTCTTTAATGAGATCTCGCTTAAAACTATTTTCATGAAACTCTTGAAGCTAAGTTTTTCTTTGATATCTTCTGGAAGATCCATATAGTGTTTCCGTGTAGCCTCACCTAGCGCTATCCTAGCCAAACCTATCGCTAGAGGCTTCATGAGCTTTCTCCGTAGTAACGGATCAAAATTCAATAGTATAGATACATAACTCCTATAGTCTTCAGCTGCACGTTTCAGTGTTTCATGGTATATCTTATCAATGGTATCGGATAGAAAGCAATATAGTCTTATTTCAGCTTCAAACTCGGCCAGAATATCCTCTCTGACATATTCTTGAAGAACTTCCTTGAGGGCCGAGATAAGCTCTTCTATTGTTGTTTCTCGAACCTTCATTATGACATATGTTGTTTTCCCACAGTAAACATATAAATAGTCCTTATCTCGCTTTGTGGCTCTAACTATGTAGAGTACTGGGTGCTTATACTCGATATAAACATCATTTTTCCTTATCCCTATCTCCTCTTCAGCCTCCTTTGGAAGTTTTATCGGTACTGGAGATATAAAAGCTATTTTCCTCGGCAAGACAATCTCCTACTCCTTCATCTTTCTTGTCTCGTACATCAGAACAGCAAGGACGGTTTTAGCGTCTGATATCTCCCCACACATAACCATATCTAGGAGCTTTTCATATGGCATTTCAACAATTCTTATCGCCTCATGCTCCTCTAGTTCCTGGCCAACAAATCTTAGTTGTCTAGCCACAAAAATATGTATCTTCTCATTACTATAACCTGGAGTTAAGATAAACGAACCAAGATACTCAAGCTCTTCGGGTATGTATCCAATTTCCTCCCGTAGCTCACGTCTAGCCGCCTCTTCTGCGCTTTCTTCTCCCTCAATTCTCCCAGCAGGGATCTCAAGTAACCACCCACCCACAGCTCCTCTGAATTGTCTCTCCAGGAGCACAGTACTATCATCTTTGAAGGGTAAGATAGCTACACTCTCCCCAAAGTCGATAACTTCGTGGAAAGTTTGGCTTCCCCTTATTTTAAGTAGAAGTTTCTTCAATCTAACTTTTCTTCCCTTGTAGATCCATTCTTCTCCAAGAACTTCAATATCATTGGTCATTCCTCACACCGATAATCTAATTGGAATACTATGGAGCTAGAAAAACATTGATATCAATAATACCAAGTTAAAATATATCTATGCTCAAACCAATACTTATTGAGGCTTCTAGCTAGGCATACATCTCGGAAGGGACAATCCCCACATTTGGGTTTATTCTGTCTACATACTCTCCTACCAAAGCTCCATAGGAAATCATCTAGGGTAAATGGATCGACATTTGATAGCTTCGAAACAAGCTTCCATGCCTTTCTTATCGCCAAACGCAACTCAACATCGAAATCCCTTGGAACCTCAATCTGCTTCTCAATATAGGTATAATCCAGGAACCTGATTATTCCCAATCTAATCGCGAGCCTTGAGAGATGATTATCAACGGCGACTTCAAAATTCTCCTTATCCAAAAACCTAACTAGTTCTCGGCCATCAAGAAACTTAGCCAACAAATATGATTTCTTAGCTACTGGATCCTCATAGGCCCGGAACAGTTTAAGCCTCTCAATGAGCTCTAGGACATTTCTAACATCTAGTAACTCTCTAAATGAGCCATAAAACTCCAAAGTTTTCTCCCCGATATCACGGAGCAAAAATGTCCTTACATGGTAATCCCATATGATCCTTCCATCGAATTCTAGCAGTCTTCTAGAATCATCATAGGTAAGTCTAGAAAGCCTATCAGCAGAGAAGAACTCTGGATCGTCCTTAAAAATAAGCATCCCCAAACGATATAGGAGATCAGCCCCGTGGAAAAACTCACCATTGACGTATCCCTCAAAAGCGCCCAGTGGTGTTCCTGTCCTATGGTCTATCGCAACCATAGCAACGAAATATCCCAACTGAAGCTCCTGGTCAACGCTCCTAGGAGGAAAGAAATGTGGGTCATCATAGGAGTCTCTCTTCAGATCGAGCTCAGCAATAACTTTGGAGACAGAAGAGATATTATTCCTATCAATAAGGAAAATGCTGGGATACCTAGACAAAACAGCATCACCCACATAATATTCTTAGCATCAAAATCTAGGGTTGGCCAATAAGCTTTGTCTTCGACTAAATATGTTCCCTATGAATTCTCCGTATTAGCAATCCTAGCTATTTCCTCAATAGTAGTCACAATAAGCTTAGTAAACCGTGGAGGATTACCTGGTACATATCTAAATACTATTTTTTGCTTCACATGTTTGGGCAGAAAATTATTGATTGCTAATTCTGTTGCGATCGCATATGCCTTAACATTGAGCAAGATATAAATCTTATCGAAATTCTTCTCAATACGCATAAGACCATTAGCAATAGCACGTGCAAGTCTACCAAGCTTTCCCTTAAGCCTATCCATAGAGGGAAACACATCATATCCAAATACACGATGCATCTCTGTCTCAAGAACAACAGCGTCATCCTCTCCCCTAGCAAATACGGGGATACAATCAATAGCCCCTAGGGTTATCTCGACACCTAGTTTCCTACGCCTATTATTGGCAACTCTCCAGAATTGGCCCCGAAAATAGTCTCCCACAGCAGCGCCAGAATTGCAAGGTAACAGAAGTAATACTCTTAGTGCCATTGAAAACACCAAGAGATATACCGACTCTGAATAACGACTTTTATCCCTCTACATAACATCTAATCTACCTAGCACCTATAACAATACTATAAATAATAAAATCATCACACATAATATCCGCGGATGAGAAAAATAAAATTTGATACTCCACCTTCGTGGTATGCCTATCTACATAACTATTTAAAAGAAATCATTACCCAAACAGACGGAATTTACTAAACGAGATTCATCATAACGAGGGCTCTGTTTTTTATGGGTCTATTTCTACATCGTTTGTACATAGCTAATTTTTATTAAGATGTTATGGGATTTCCTAAGAATTCGTTGTATGTCGGATTATAGAGCAGACTATTTGAGATGCATAAACATATGTATTGTTTTATAAATGGTCTTTTTTTGATTTACTATTTAGATAAAAATTATTGGTTGGTGATTTTGAATGCGCGTATATCGAGTAAGAGAGCAATATAGTGTATTAAAGATTTTCGATCCATACGCAATAGTAACCCTGTTAGCTCTAAGGGATGCTGGCGGAAAAGCAAATGTTGGCGATATAAATAGGTACAGTTTCAAGTATGGCGCCCCCCAACCAAGAACAACATCAAGAAAGCTACTAGAATTTAAGAAGTATGGTCTCGTAGAGGAAGAAACAATCGACAGAGGCGGGTTCATCACAGAAAAAATATATAAGCTAACCGAGAAAGGCAAGAAACTAGCAGATATCTTCGCCGAGCTCATAGGTGAAGAATAGAAGCCCTTTCTTCAGCAATGTAACCAATATGAGAAAATATTTTATTTTTCTTTTGCTTACTACATTATAATAACTTCCCTTGTAAGTTAACATAATTTTTCTACTTCATAACCAGCATACTTTAAACATCGACAACAGGAATTGAGATCGTAGTGCTCTTATTTAGCTTTCCGACTTCCTAATTCAGGAGCTGGTCTTCCATGGAATCAAAACCTATTGATATTCGCAGAAAAATTAAGTAGTCACTGTTTTCATTTAAAGTCTTATTTGCATTTGCTGGTAGTGGTGATTGGTACATACTATGTTATGTAATAAATGTGGGGAAATATTCGTGATGAACAACTTTATGGTAAAGAACTCCTCAGAAATAAGATCGTTCTGGCAAAGCTTAGAATACACTTCATAATCGTAGAGGAGCCAGATGAACAGCTTGATAAAAATTTTGTTGAGAGCGGAGAGGCTAAAAGCTTTGTGGCCACTAGCATAAAAAATGTCGAGGGGAAGCGCTACAGCGTCTAATAAAACTCAAACAACACCTAGAAATGTGCAATACAATCCATGTAGGTTCATCTCTAAATATCAACAAAAGAATGAACGTATTGAAAACTAAAACAGGAAATCTTAGCTAAAAGCACAGAATTGCTCAGAATAACACGGGAATACATAGCATTCATAGAGAATGTTCTAACCCGCAAAACATCCATGAGATAGAATCCACAAAATTAATGAAAAAGTGATAATGTTAAATATAGAATGCAAAGCAAATATTTCAGCTTAAATGAGATAACAGAGTGAATGTGATTTTTATTGTTTTATTAGTCCTAGGATGAGTTTGGTTAAGGGAATTTCTTCTACTATTATTCCTATGTGTTTTCTTTCTTTGTTTTCTAGGATTATCAGTGTTTCTTTGTTGTCTCTTGATACTATTGTTAGGTTATCGGGTAGGCCGGGTACAACCACTACGAATGCCCTGCCAAATATTTTTTCTGGTTTTGATTTGGTGTATACTTCTAGTAGAGCTTGTATGTCAACAGATTCCAAGATTTCTTCTAAAGCTTTGTCTATTATTGGTGCCACTATTATTACTGATTCTTTGGCACTTTCGATCATGAGACGCATAATCGTGTTCAGCACCTTACGCCCATACGAGACGAGCACTCCTTTTGGTCTCTCTTTTATTTCTTCGACATATTGTTGTATCGTCCTCATAAATGATGACGGTATTTTATCTGCTTCTTCCTGCATGGAGTTGATCATATCAGTTACGATTGAGAAGATCTCATTTAATGCTTTTCGAGACTCATTTTTTTCTTGCTCTAGTATGGTTCTTACTTCCCTAAGTATGTTTTCTATTGGCGTTCTTAGTGTCTCAATCTGTTTTCTTAATCCGCTTTCTAGATCGCCTAGCGACTTTGATATGCTACCTATGCTCTCTTGATGTGGCACTATTATGTCTTTTTGTAGTGTGGTTTCAAAACTCTCTAGTTTCTGATTCATTCCCATCAATATTTTCTGCGACTCTGACCCAAAATCTTGCATTTCCTTACTTATTTCTTCTCTGAGCGTATTTCCTGCCGACTCGATGGTATCTAGGATTTTCTTTGTTGATTGTTCATAGGATTGTATTATTGGTTGCTTGACTCTCTCTATAGAATCTCTAAGCACATTTCTTATCTTGTCCGCTTCGGCCCCCATCTCATCAACAACCTTATCTATGTCCCTGATCTTCTCAAGCAATGAACTTTGGATTGTTTCTTGTGTATTCGTAAGAACATCAATCATTCTTGTTTTCTCTGATTCTATTGAGGCTCCTATCCTATCTACCATAGAAGCTATCCTCGCAGCGACTCTGTCAGACGCTGCTTTCTTTACGGACTCCACAAGTTCTTGCAGGGAGTTCTTGAGGGAGATACAGCCTTCATCTATGTTTTTGAACGATTCCCGAACAACATTCTCTATGGTTTCAGAGAAATGGTTTATCTCGTCAATTGTACCATCAATACGTGTAGCTATCTCCGCTCTCAGCTTTGTCCTTATGCCTTCCATCTCATCCTCCACTATCTTTAGTATTGTACTCTTCCTTGTGACTGATGATTCCTCTAACGACCTGAAGATGTCTTCCATTCTTCCTATAGCTGTGTCTATAGTTGATTTTATGGAGGCAAAATTCTCTTCAAATGCTCTACGGAATTCCTCCTCCATTTCCTCGATGACCTTCTTCTGTTTTTTCTTGTACTCATTCATACCAGCTTCGAACTCGGATATGCTCTTACTCATAATCTCTGCTTGCTCCTTAATACTCTTTTCAATATTTGAGGATACTGATTGAAGTTTCTGATTAATGAGATTTCTTATGTCTCCAAGAGATCTACTTATCCTATCTAACAGAAGCTTTATTCTACTGTTTGCTTCGGAGTTTAGCCATGTTATTTCATCTCTTATCGCTGATTCTGCCTCACCAATCTCTGCGATTATTATTCGCTTAAGTTGCTCTACGAGTGATTTCGCATTATCTAGAAGTATCCTTGACATGCCAGAGCCGTAAATGGCCAGCTGTTCCTTCAATGTACCTAAAATCTTTTGTTTATGGGTATCAAGCCTCCCAAATAGTTGATTTTTCACCATGTTTATGCTCTCACTTAGATTCTTCTCCAACTGTGCTTTTCGTCTTGCCCTACTTCTAGTGCTACTCGAGGTTTGTTTTTCGAGGATATATTTCTCAGCCGCTGACAGCCCGCTCTCGAGAAGGTTTTGGATATCTTCTATTAAATCATCAAACAAGGATATTAGTATAGAATTCAGTTTCTCCATAACAGAATCTATAGTCTTTGCCACTATTTCCTCCATTGGCTCTAATGTTTCTGCCGACGAGATTTTCTGAGCAGCAACCTGTATTCTCTCCGACAATATTTTTTGTGTTTCCTCTAGGCGTCCTCCTAGCTGAGATAAAAACTTGTCTACATCATCAGATAGTCTCCTACTCACCGTTTCTATCTGAATATCCATACTTGATGTAATATCTCTAATACTTGCCTCTAGATCCATAGGTATTCCTGACAGCGAATCCACACCGCGTTTCAGCTCTCTTAGCCTTGCTGAGAATATCTCCGCCATACCTATGCCTATAGAGTCCTTTATTTTATCCATATTGCTCAACATAGTATTTCTGATGGATTCCAACGTGTTTCTCATAACCGTCTCGGTATTCCTCAGACTCCGTTCTAATGCTTCTTTCGATTCACTAATTCTAGCGGCAGCTCTGCTGAATAGATCATCTAGCTGTTTTTGGATATTTTGCCGAAATGTTTCATCTAGCTCGCCAAACTTCGAGTCTATCTCTTGGATGAGCTTTGTTATGTTGGATTTGAGTGTACCTAGTGCTTCATCCCGTTTGGAGGCAATATTTTTTATTTGTGCAATAACCATATCTCTATATGTGTCGACCACTCGCTCAATATCTGTAAGCTCCTTTCTCATCATTTCAGAAAGGTACTGTACCAACTCTTCTGGTATTGCTTCTCCAACAGCTTTTAGTTCTCCAGATATTTTCGAGAGAACCTCATCTGCGAGATTCCTTATCTTCGAAACCATATCCCCTATTAGAACAATAACTTTTTTTGTTGCATCGCCGATCTTCCTTATGTTCACGATAAATGCTTGTTGAAGACTGTCAAGACTCTTTGCGAATTCCTCATAGCTACTTGATATTGCTTCGACTGAGCTCCTACTTAGCTCCTCGAGCTCTCCCTTGGTAACCGACATCATATCTTGTATTCTTTGCATGGTTGCTCGCGTAAGTTGGCCCTCGAGATTCTTTATGTCAGTGCTTATCTTTTTTTGTGAGCCTCTAAGACTTTCGACGCTACTTCTAAGTTTATCGGCAACACCTATCATCGCATTCGTTATTAATCTCATGGCTTCTAAGTTTTTGGATATTGCTTCCTTATAAACTTTTGTTATCTCCTCCAACATACTGTCTACCGTACGTACTATGTTATTTAGCTTCTCGAGAAGTACATCTGCTATCTTCGAATATGACTTATCCATACGTGCCTCTATGTTACCAATACTATCCCTAAGATTCTCCCCCACAGTTCTAAGTTGCTTCTTCAAAGTTTTTACATGTTTGAGTATCTCAGTTAGCTTAGGTATAGCAACATATTTTTTCTTATCAAGCTTAATCACATATCCCTTCTCAGCCATGCTTTCTAAGATTTCAGCGATCTCATCTACCGTAGAACCAATTATCAGTGCCAAAACATCGACAGAAAGTGGGCCTGACTTTAGGAGAAGCTCATATATCTGAGCCTCAATACTAACTTCCGCATTCATACTTCTTTCCCTCTTATGCTTCTAATCAGATCGAATATTTCCTCATAGCTTATGATGGGTCTTCCAAGCTCAGCTATCCTAACTAGAAGAAATTTTTTCTTTTCCCCCCTGACCATATAATCCAAACCGACTAGTAAGTCATCCAGCTTCTCCTTTTCGATATTCCCTTGCAGTTCTATCTTTAAATAGATATTATTGGGGGGTGTAGCATAGATCTCTCCCTGGAGATTATATATTTGGAGAAGAGACTCAAAAAACTTATCTATACTATCTATTTCGATCAGCCTCTCCTTCAGATTTACATACGCTATTTTGAGGTCTAAATCCAGAAGATTTATGAGCAAACCCTTCTTTGTTTCTACCAATAGGTACAGCTTTTTGTCTGACGTGCTAAGGTATATATTCTTACGCTCACTAGCAATACCAACCAGTAGCTCCTTGATTTTCTCTGGGTCTGAAACCCTTATCTGTTCTTTAGGAATCTTTAATCTATAAGCCTTAGAAAGAATCTTAATAAAATCTCCTAACCTAATAACAGCATCCTTTACCGGAAGAGGATTGGGTCTCCCCTCAAGAACCTTACGTGTCTCTTCTAGACGGATAGTATAGCAGTCAAGCGGATATTCAGTTTTCGGAACGCCTGCCTCAACAAGTAAGGATAAGTAAAATCTGTTTTTACATAGAGGGTCCAGAATAAGTGTTCTTCTATCCCCCATACATCTCCTACAGGTTTCCTCCATTGTCTCTACAAGCTGCGCTATAGCAAGTCTGCATATGTCCGATGCGTTTTCGCCACATATAAAGTTCGCAAGTCTATTTGCCTTAGCATTTTTGGGCATTGGTTCATCTCCTATACATCAATTTACGAACTATATCTATTAACTCTATCAAATTATCGATTATATAGTCAGGCTGGATGGGATCTTTAGGACTTGGAAGTTGTAGATATTCTACTACGGGTTCGGGAGAACTCATCAGAACAGTTATCATGCCAAGTTTCTTTGCTCCTGGAATATCTATCTGAGGAACATCACCAACATATATTGCGTGGTGGGGATCCACACCTAGCGCATTTAGAGCTATTCTGAATATCTCAGAATGAGGCTTGCGGTAACCAACGTCACATGAAACCACAATCACATCAATATATTTTCTTAGTCCACTACGTGTCAGAACACTCTCATGAAAGTTTATTGGAGAGTTCGAAACAATACCTAATTTGAGCCCCATACTTCTGAGAGTCTCTAAAACATATTTTGCTTCCTTTCTTACAATACAGAATGGAGCTTCTTTTATTCTCTCCACAGCCGCTCTTATTACGCCAATATCTACCTTTATCCCAGCTCTTCTAGTGGCATCCAAGATTATATCTTCCATTTTTTCTTCAACTAGCGTTCTTATGACTCTCGCCCAAGCATCATCTAGGGCTCTCATAAATTCTCTATAGAAATCATCACCAGCACATATTCCTAGTTCCCTGAACGTCTGTTTGATTATCTTCGCCATATAATCCCTGTTCCAACATGTGACTGTGAGAACTCCTCCAAAGTCAAATAATACTGCTTCTATCATTTTGACCGCCCCACGGCAAAAGCCTTTCCTACATTAAGTCCAGATAGTACTGATGCTAGGCCATTTAGGATTATGAATACTAAGTCACCAATTATTATTGCGTGGACTGTAAGAAGTATGCTTCCTATGAAGTATAATACTAAGAATTCTATCTTTGCTGTCTGCCCAGATCTTAGACTCTTTATTGTTTCTGGTATCCACGCAACTACAAGAAGTATCAGACCCACAAAACCGATATATTCGAGCATATCATACACCTCACATAGGCATACCGGGTATATGGAGGAACTTTTTTTGGCAGAAAGCATTATTGTTTTTGTATTAATAAAAGAGATACTGTGAGGATGAAAACAATGCGTTTTGTTGCATGTAGTGAGCCCCCAAAAGAGAAGACTGGAAGAAAAGTTGCGATAATAGGTGCGGGTCCTGGGGGTCTGGCTGCTGCTGGAATCTTAGTATGTGAGGGGCATAGTGTCTATGTGTATGATATGCTACCAGAGCCTGGCGGCATGCTTATATTCGGTATACCTGATATAAGGATGCCTAAGGAGAACATCGTTAAGGGGATAAGGGAGCTTGAGAAGTTTGGTGTGAGGTTCATATTGGGAAAGAAAGTTGGGAGGGATGTCTCCTTCGACGAGATACTAAGTAACTATGACGCCACTATAATAGCTACTGGTGCTTGGGAGGATATAAGAATAGATATACCAGGCGTAGACTCTAAGGGTGTTCATTTCGCATTAGACTTTCTTGTTAGGATAGCCATGGTTAATAGGGGATATCTCGATAAGAATGAGTTTCCCAAGATAGGAAAACGTGTCGTTGTGATTGGGGGAGGGGACACCGCGATTGACGCCGCGATAGTCTCCAAGCATTATGGTGCGGAAGATGTTATTATTGTTTATAGGAGAACCCGAGAGTATATGCCTGCGCATGAGCATGAGATAAGGAATGCTGAGAAGAGAGGAGTAAAGTTTATGTTCCTGGTGAGTCCAGTCCGAATACTTACCGATGAGAACAATAATGTTAGAGCAATAGAACTTGAAGAAATGGAACTCGGAGAACCAGATGCTAGTGGGCGACCAAGACCGATTCCGACTGGAAGAAGAAAAACTGTTGAGTGCGATACGATTATTTTTGCCATAGGAGAGAGAGCAACACCACCTTTCGACAGACCAGAGAGATATGGAATAAAAGTGGATTCAAAGCGGAGAATACTTGTTGATGAGAACTATATGACAACGCGACCCGGTGTTTTTGCGATAGGTGATGTTGTGACTGGACCAAAAGACATAGCATCTGCTATCAAAGCAGCAAAAATCGCTGCTAAGGCTGCAAATGAGTACCTCAGGAAAATATCATCTTGTGGATTCTCAGAAGAATAGTTTTGGACCAACTAAGGCAAGTATTAGACAGGAAATCTTAAGAGCAAGAAATATTATACCAAGCATCGTTATTTTTAGCTTCCAAGGATATTTTCTTTTTCCCATAAGAAAATATTTTGCTACTAACGCCTCTGTTAGGAATTCTGTGCGATCAAGACTGTTAGCTAGGATAACTGCGAGCAGAGGTATAGCTCCTCTGAATCCGCCCTTATAGATGCCTCTTAGAGAAAGGGCTTCTATGCTCTGCTCAGCATCTTTAATAGAGAGGGGAATTAGCCTAATTGCCAGCGATGTTGTTCTTATCAGATATATGGGGACTTTTATCTTCTCTAATGCTTGCTCCATATCGAGCATTCTTGTTGTTGCATATACATTTAGAAACGCTATACTTCCAACGATCAGTCTTACGAGGATCAAAGTGGCTCTTTCTAGCGGGTATAGGAGGAATACTATTATGCCTATTGGTGGGAGAATATATCTTAGACTTCTGAAGAACTGCCATATATTGCTGAGAACTTTTCCTACGATAGATTCTACTAAGATGATTATAGCCATGAATAATGCAACTTCAAGCTGGCATATTATTAGTGCTATAAGGACAATAAATGCTCCTATAAGCTTGATTAGTGGGTGATCCTCATATAGAGGAGATTTCCTATTCGGTATCATTGCTTGGAGAAGAGACTTTATGTCGAGCATAGCAGATTCACCAGAACCTTTAGAATATCTTTCTTATCTAGTTCTAAGTCCGCACCTCGCTGGATAAGAGTTCTATATATGCGTATGGTCTGGTTCGCGCTTAGATATGGGACTTCATCGATTATATCTTCTGGTTTTCCTCTAACGCTTATTCTTCCTTCTTTCAAAAGAAGAACCTCGTCACAGAAGGGAATTATGCGGAAATCGTTAGTTGCCAATAAAATTATTTTCTTCCTACCGAAGCTCTTAAGAGCACTCACCAACTTCCCTCTTAGCCCCTTATCTAAACCGACTGTGACTTCATCCAACAGGACTATATCAGTGTTATATGCTAGGGCCGTTATTATTGCCGCTAATCTTCTTTCTCCCTCACTCGCTTCGAATATTTTCTTCTCCATAATCTTCCTAGCCGCGAAGAAATCTATCAGATCTTCTCCCACACCCGCCTTTTCGAAATCATCCCTGATCTTTGGGCCGACAAGAAATGTTGATGGGTTCGAGGGGAGATATATAATCTTACCAATAACATCTTTATATGACCTCACCCTCTTTCCGCATACAACAACATATCCTTTTTTTGGCTTAAGCATGCCCGCTATTAGCCTAAGTAGGGTTGTTTTTCCAGACCCATTGCGGCCAATTAAGCAGTAGAACCCTGCTGTTAGATCAGCACTTAGATTTTTGAGTATCCATTCACTTCTAGGATACTTAAACCATACATTCCTTATGCTCAGCAGCATTCTTTATCATCGCTATAAACTCATCTAATGTGCGGGGTATGTGATCTAAACACCCCATTCTTCGAAGAATTATTGCGTATTCTAAGAAATCTGGTATGTTTATATCAATTAGAAATTCTGCAACATCATCAAGATCTCCTCTAGCAACTATCGAGCCTCCGTCCATAACTATAATTTCGTCAGTAAGACCCACTATGTAATCTAGGTGGTGTTCGAAAACTAAGACTGTTCTCTTATCGGAGATTGTTTCTAGCATCTTGATGAACCTAATGTAATTATCTGGGTCTAGCCGTGAGAGAGGCTCATCTAGAATTAGTATCTCGGCTCCGGTAGCAATTGCTGTGGCTAACGCTACTAGTTGTAGTTGTCCACTACTAAGTGTGAGAGTAGAACTATCGAATAAATCTTCGAGCCTAAGAGCCTCAACAACACTTTTGACTCTCTTCACCATATCCTCGGGCTCCAAACCCATATTTATAAGTGGTAGAAACAACTCCTCCTCCACACTTATTGATGTCACAAAGAGTTCTGGATTTTGTGCTACATATGCCACTTTGCCGACGAGGGCTTCTGGTCCGTTTGTTAGTGGATCCTTCCCCAAGACATTGACCCTACCCACAACATCAGCATAAAAAATGTGGGGGATAATACCTACAATTGTTCTTGCTAACGTGGTTTTTCCACACCCAGTTTTGCCTACAACTAGGTATAACCCCCTTCTCCTTATCTCCAGGTTAATATCACGTAGCGTATAGCTATTCTGGTTTGGATATCGGACCCATAAATTCTCTAATTCTATCAAGGATTCCCATCTCCTCCAGCTTACGTATGACGGGTATGCTGATGGCTGCACCAACTATAGCCTGGAAAAAGTTTGGTATTACCTCAACAATCGCAGCTTCACCACCAAGTATAAGTGTTTCGTATAGGAAGTACCCGAACACCATCAGTATACCTCCAATCATACAGGAAAATATCATTATGTGTGTTTTCTTACCCCATAGAAGAAGTAGCAATGTTATTAATTCTACTGTTGCTACAAACGTTAAGAATACCCAGATACCTATCTCTACTCTAAGCGAGAGAGACAAGGGTTTTGAGGTAAGCTCTATTATTATGGAACTCATATCCAGATTGAGGTATATATGTAGGAATGATGCCATCGTCACACCAAATATTATTAGTATAGCGACTATTAGCACCTTTTTCTTCTCAGCAGATTCTTTTCCTCCCATAAGCAAAGAATATAAGTATCCCACAACTAAGCCCTCAACAGCCTTAATTACTAATGTTCCAGGGGCATATTCTGGGTATCCTAAGTAGAGATCAGCAAGGGCAGAACCAACGCCTCCTGCTAGAGCTCCCACTACTGGCCCACCAATAAACGCAGCAATAAACACACCAGTTTCACCGATATTCCAGAACCCCCCTGTTGCAGGAATTGATATAGCTATAACTATTGTAAACACAAATACCACTGCGGCGAGTAACGCCGTGAGAGCTACTACTTTTACATCACCAATTTTGGTCTCCATAACAAAACACCAAAAAATTTTCCAATAAGGAGAGAAATAGCAATGAGGACGTAAAGGAATTATTATATAGGTTCTAACCTATATATAGGTTTTAGGTCAGAGGCGGGAGCATACCTCATGAGTTTTCGGTCGAAACCCATGTCATCATTCCAGTGCTATTTAGATACATACTTATGAGCATAGGAACTCTCTCCAAAAATTACTGGTTTAAGTAAGGCCCCCACTATAAAAATTATAGTTTAAGTGAGTAATATGAGTAAATTTTTCTTTGTGTGTAGCAAGTGCAATTCGCGTTTCGGTAAAAATTTTCTGCGATGCCCTATATGTGGCGGTCTGCTTATCACTAAATATGAGAGCTTTTCATGGGAGCTTCTCGATAGGGGTGATATTTGGCGATATTCCCGTTTATTACCAAAGAAGAAAGAAAATATTGTTACTCTCGGGGAGGGAGGAACACCCATTATTAGAGCCAATAATTTAGCGAGGAGATTAGGTCTCAAGGAGCTATTTATTAAGGATGAAACTAGGAATCCAACAGGATCCTTCGTTGATAGAGGCATCTCAGTTGTTGTAAGTAATGTGGAGAGCAAGAGGATTATATGTCCGACAAGGGGCGATACGGGGGCTTCCTTAGCTGTGTATTCGGCAAAAGCTGGTTTAGAGGTTAGGGTCTATGCTCCACGTGATGTTGACCTAGGAAAATTATATATAATGCTACTTGCAGGAGCTGATGTCAGGATTGTTTCAGACTTCTTATCGGCAATTTATCTGGCTGAGTTAGAGAGCATTAAGGCTAGTATCTTTATGGAGATCTCTCCCTTCTATATCGAAGGCATAAAAACTATTGCATACGAAATAATGGAACAACTAGGAGGAGAGCAACCAGATGTCATAATTGCTCCAGTAGGTTCGGGAGCATTAATTTCGGCTCTATGGAAAGGATTCGAAGAACTTAAGTATCTCGGCCTAATAAATCAGACACCAAAGTTTGTGGGCGTACAGGTAGAAGGTGTTGACCCAGTGGTTATGCTCTTTCGAAGAATGGAATTCCAAAGAAGATCCATGAGAACATTAGCACGGGACACTGAGTTGTTTATCCCAGAACTCGCCGAGGCGGCAATATCTGCCATCAGAAACTCAGGAGGTACCATGATTAGTGTGAATGAATCTAGAATACCAGAATATATAAGGCTACTTGCACAAACCGAGGGTATAGTTGCTGAACCATCAGCAATACTCCCAGTAATAGCAATTCAAAATTTATTGGATAATTTCCTCGAGTCTGACATGAGGGTCGTAGCTATAATTACAGGTTCTGGGCTAAGAACACCAGATATTCTAAGAAATCTGCTACCTATAGAGAGACTATTGGAAAGAACAATAGGCGAGACAGGAAAAATTCATCCATTGCGGATAGGGGAGACAAAAATACGAATATTGAAAATTCTGAGGGAGAAGCCTCAGCATGGATATGGTTTACAGAAGGAGCTTACTCGACGCTACAACAAAAAACTCTCAATGCCAACAATATATCAGCATCTAAAGGAACTCGAAAAAATGGGACTCATAAGTAGGATTGAGAGAAAGGAAGCAAAAAGGAAAATCCTCTATGTCATAACTAAGGAGGGACTCAAGCTCATGAAGAAAATCGGTTATCCATAGGACTATCTTACAACAATACTTCTTAGAAACCAAGGAATTCATTGAGGCTATGTAAAAACCATATTCACAGTCACTCCTACTCAGAAACGATATATTTTTAGCTTAATACATCGCCATATAGACCGCCTTTCTCAACTTCTTATTTATGGGATCTACTTCTAAGCCTAGGGCTTCAAGTGCATGTGTTCCCAAAAGAACAATTTTCGGATCGTCTCCAAAGACAACAGAAGATACACCTTCTATTGCTTCACCATCAACCTCTACTCTAAATAGAGCATCCCCAACATCAACAGTTTTTATACAGCAGATACCCTTAACAGTTATTTTCCTCGACCTCCTCACACCTATACTATCTAGAATATCTCCTGGGACAACAGAATATGTCGCTCCAGTATCCACATATCCCTCTAACTCGACCATGTTTTCCCCGTTCAGATTAGCTACAAAGAAACGCACTTTGAAAATTCCCATAGGGAACACCAATAGTTCTCTAATAGGAAAAGAATCATTAGATATGATATAAATTCTTGTCGCAATGAATATCTATAACAATATTTGTTGCTTTGACAGAGAAATATTGGGTGTAGCAAAACAAAAACTATAGGAAAAACAAAATAGGAAAAATCTAGCTATCTAGAATAGCTTCAAATAACTCCTTGTCTAAATCTTCTAGCAGTGGTATCTCGAAGATCTTTGCAGCACGTTCTGTTAATGCAGCAACATCGCTTCTCTTTACAAGCATGATATTAAACTTGCGCATACCAGCAAGCAGTTGCTTGAGCCCAGTACCAATCCTATCGACGAAGTAGCTGTAGATGCCAATGCCACCGGGAGGTATCTCCTTCCACTTATCGCCAAATCTCTTCCTCAAATCACCAGCCACAGCAAATATACTCTCAAACTTATCGCCGTACAGCTTAGTGAACTCAGGAGCAACCTTACTTAGCCTGCCCTCCTTGGCAAGCCTAGCAAAGTACTTAGCCTTCATAGCAGCAGTCAACGCAGGCTTAGCAACAGCAGCACCCACAACATATGGTCTATCCTTATCTGGGAATCCGCTTAGAGCCATAGCTTTAAGAATCTGAGTCTCATTGATGATACCACCGGCAATGAATATGTCTGGGACATATTTGCCCTTCTTATCCAGTATCCTAGCGGCCTTGATCACAAAGGATAGCATGTACAGCGTTGGTGTGCCCATCTCAAGCATCATTGGCCATGGGCTCATACCGGTTCCGCCACCTTGTCCGTCGTATGTTACGTAGTCTACTTTTGCTTCTGAGGCTGCTTTTAGTGACCATGCTATTACTGCTGGTCTGTACTGACCCATCTTTAGAGTTACTATTTTTGCTCCTTGTTCTCTTAGTTTGTCTACATCCTCACAGAAGTCCTCGATTGTAGGCATTCCTAGTCGTGAGTGCCTCTCAAATGACTCAATTGCACCTGTCTTCCATGCTTCTTGAACGGCAGGATCTTCGGGGTCTGGCAGGACTATGTATCCTCTTCTTTTGAGTTCCATCGCTCTCCGGAGATCCCTAACGCGGATCTCCCCTCCTATCGATTTTGCTCCTTGTCCCCATTTGCGCTCGATTCCGTTTACTTCTAGCTTTGTGAGCACATATATGTCGACTCCTA
>Ga0190311_1000069_pt1 | contig 37095 bp, 61 predicted proteins | sample 48700789_MG_FD_165037 | JGI IMG/M metagenome (GOLD analysis project Ga0190311, IMG submission 165037) | Hydrothermal vent sediment bacterial communities from Southern Trench, Guaymas Basin, Mexico - 4870-07-8-9_MG | ecosystem: Environmental > Aquatic > Marine > Hydrothermal vents > Sediment ...
AGACCCGGAACTAGACCAAATAAAGAGAAAAATAGAAGTAAAGAAAACAATAGCCGAAACATACGAGAAAACCATTAGAAAACTCCAGCAATCAGAAGCAAAAACAAAATACACGCTAAAAGCCTCAAAACTCGCCAGAAAACTCCTAAACATAGAAACCTACAGACCGCTAAGACAGTACAAGAAAAAACTACCAATACCTAAAGGTGAATATAGAAAATTCAGAAAAGTAAAAATAATCATAGGAAAACAAGTAATCGAATACACATTAAACGAAGAAATAGACCCAAGAAAATACAGCAAATACGTTAGAAAACAAATAGCAAAAAAACACGGAATACATCCAAAACAAATCAAAATAATATACATCCCATAAACCCAAAACCCCCTATTTTTGGGTGAGGGAAAGCAATGAACCTACGGTAAAGGCTAACCCCTAAGCCTATGAAACCGTAGGCGAGCCCCCCTCTACTAGGGTAAACCCCAGCTAGGAATCAAAACCTAAGCTGGGGAATGAAACCCTAGTAGAGGTAAAAACCCTAGGGTGATACAAACCATGATTCAAATAAGAATAATCGCAACTGGGCAAGATACGAGAGAAGTTATGAGACTAAAAAGAAGCATAAAAGCAGTTCTTGAAAGAAAGTATGGTGAAAACCGCAAAATAATGGAAAGCAAAAAGTTTAGAACAAGAAGCAAAAACGGATACAGAGTATACTTAATTGTCCAGTAAAGTGAAAAGCAAACTTATAAAACCTTGAGTTTAAAACCATTTTTCTTTACCTCTTTCTTCTTCAAGGGTGAAACCTATGTGTGAAAAACTCGTTCTATTCTTCAATAAGCTTGAAAAAACACTGTTTGAATCCCATAGAGCAATCTACTTAGAAAGCCTAGAAGAAAACAAGAAAGTAATCCTACTAGACAAAGAACCCCTAGAAACCCTACTAGATATTCAACCTAAACTAGTAATAACAACAACACCAACTTCAGCAGTGCTAGTATTCAAAAACGTATCTGAAAACGGTTTAGAACAAGAAATAGAGGAAATACACATAATACCTAAAATAGAGGAAACACTGGAAAAAATAGTGAAGGAAATAGAGGAAAGAAAACCTACAAAGCAAGAAGCAAAGCAAATAATTGAGAAACACGTAAAACTAAGCAAAGTAGAGCTAAACTTCCTAAAAAGACACATAGTATTCTACGGTGAAGTACCGGAAGAAGTCTATAAGCTAGTTTCCCAAATAGCTACAGCAACCAAGGTTATTCCAGATAAAATAGAGGAAGGACTACTTAAAGTATTTGGAGAGCCAGAGGAAGAAGAAAAACTAGAAATCTATGTTGGAGACAAAGTAACAGTGATAAGATTATCAGAGGAAACACACGTAGTAAACATGAAACTTTCACTACCGGTTATTGGTGAAGTTAAATACTATTTCGAACACTACCACTTAAAACACGTTAACAAAATGTTTGAGGAAAGAGTATATCATATAAGCAGATATATTGAAAGAAGAATGAGAAAATACAATTTAACTAAGTACTCATATCCGCTAATAGGTTTAAAACTATACATATAATTTTTTACCCTACTTTAATCCATAGGGTGAATGGTTAATGTTCTTCTATGTTGAAGGAGATAAGATTGTTTCATCTAAAAATAAGCCTAGAAAAGCAAAATACGTTGAAGTAATTAAGAAAACGAAAACAGTAACAATAAGGTCTCCTAAAGGGTCAAAAACGTTAAGCCCTAAAATGTTTAGTAAACACCCCTATCCGGTGGGAAGATTTTATGTTGTAATGTTTAAGGAACTGATAGAAGTTTTCGGAGAATACCATGGTAGCCGGCTGGGAAACGAAATAGTTTTCCACCTTGAAACTTAAACCCTATTTTTCACTTAAGGGTGAACACTATGATTCACATTAGAGTGAAAATAAAATACCCTAAAGGTAGAAAAGAGGTAAAATCATATCCAATATGGGACATAGACTCCCGGGGAAGACCAATAATAGTGTTTAGGAAAGGAGAAAACATTAGAGCAATGCTAGTATATAATCCCGAAACAAAGCAACTTGAAAAACCATTACCAATACATTAACTTTTTCTACCCAATTCCTATTTAAGGGTGAAAACGGTTTGAAATCGGTTTCTAAGCTCTTAGGGAAAGAGGAAAAATACATTAACACTATTAAGGAGTTTGTAAGTGAATTAAGTAAAATTTTCAGTCTTGAAGAAGATAGGTTACCGGTTCCTACGAATACTAAGTATGTTTTACATAGGCTTGAAGAAGTTTTAGAGCTAGCTAGAACTAACTCTTTACTGTTCGCTAACTACGAGATAAAGGTTATTGCTTTAGCATATGTTTTAATACTTTTAGGGCACTGCCTAGACTACCCTACGCTAACTGGATTCAGCATTTTCGACCCGCAGTCTCTACTATGGATTGCAAGCGAGAAGGAAAACAAGATAACACTACCTTACCTTGCAAAATATGTTAAAAAATCTATTAATGACTTTGAGAAAGCACTATCTAATCTATCTTAAACCTATTTTTGTAAGGGTGACAAACTATGATAACAATAATAGTTAATTATCCTAGGTTTAGAGTTTACCCTAAACATTTAAAGAAAAACCCTATGGTATTGAAGGTTCTAGATAAGCTAAAGAAGTATAATGTAAGGAAGGCTAGAGTAACTCTAATACCAAATAATGGACTATACGACATAGTAATACATTACTACGATATAATGGAGAGAGAACCTATATGTCGCAGTCCCCTTAAAGCCGTTATTCCGAAAACACCATTACCGCAAGTAGAGTACGAGGTTGAGAAATGCTTAGAAGAAATAACTAAGCTCCGATACATAGAACCCTAACTCTAATTTTTTCAAGGGTGAGAAAGGTGTCCCATTTAGAATGGAGGTCAGCTAAGTTTACTGAAGAAGAAGTTGAAACATTAGACGAAATAATTGTGAACATATGTTCTTGTAGCTCAACAGCACAAAGAAGTGAAACAGAGTTAAACTACGATTGCTCTGACTCCTATGACATATTTAAGGTAAGTGTTGAGAAGGAGCAAAACCAATACGGTGTAGTAAGATATATCGTAACTGTAACTGTTGCTTCAACGGACGAAGAAATACATACTCCGGAATCATTAGCTCAACATGATAAATACCCAGATATTGATGAAGTGAAGGAAACGCTAAAGGAAAATGGGGTAAACGTAGATGAGATTGTTGAGAAAGTGAAAACAGAGTTTCCTAAAAGAGAAGGATATATTGGAACATTAGATGACGCAATAGCTGAAGCACTATATGATAGGTTCTCTGAAATACTTAATAGAAACTTTGAGAAAGAAGTTAAAGAGTATGAGTCTAAGAAATCTGTTACTGTTCCTTGGGGTACCTCTGATGTTACTGTTTCTAGAAAAGTTGTTGAATCATGGTGTCCGCTAAATATTCCACATTACCATTACTACAAGGGACACGTTCTAACGCTTGTAACCCAAGAAATACATAAAATACTTGACTTCCTAAACATGATAGACCTAATAGTAAACCTATATGAATCAGAATAACTCTAACCTTAACACATATTTTTTCTCAAGGGTGACACTATGAAAACAAGATATGAGTTTGAAGTTGAAATAAGCATTAATGAAGCACTACTAGCTGAAAAGGTTAAAGAAGCAGTAAAGGAAGCATTAGAAGATGCTCTACATCTAGAGGTCTCTATAAAGGTACCGAAAGAGGGCTATTAAGCAATGGAGTATTGTCCGGAATGTGGTGCTAAGCTAAAACATGTTAAACATGAAAGAGAAGGATATAAGGGAATGCTTCACCTAGACTACTATGAGTGCCCTAACGGTCATAGGTGGATTGAAGAATATAATGAGGTAAGACAGCAATACACAATATTTCCTTGTGATGAATGTTGGGGAGAAGAGTAAAAAACCCGGTAAATTTCATTTACAAACGTATTCTTAAAATCATAAGTGAAGGTAAAATACGGTTTGAAGAATTCGACAAAATAGTTTCAGATTTTGAAAGTGAATTTGGCAGACCTCCCGAGGATACGGAGATAGAGGAAGCGTTTAAAAAGCTACGTAAAAAACTCTACACCTAACATTTTTTGAAGGGTGAAAACTAGAATGTCTAAGTTTAGAACATGGTTAAGTAGTAAGTTTAAATGTAGTGAGCTTCCTTGGATACCTTACGCTAGAGACGTTAAGGAATGGGTAGAATCTAAGTCTGAGGAAATTGCTGAAGAAATATTCTGGGAAATATATGAGAATATTGAAGATGAAAACATTAGAAAGAAAATTCTAAATGAAGAACCATTAACTGAGAAGGAAAAAGAGGTTGTTGAGAAAATACTTGAAGAAAAAGACTATCTAGTACATGAAGCAGTTGATGGACTATTAACCTACGATTTCGACAACATAATTATTGCAGATGCTTATGCTGGAGAATATGAGCCTTCAACACTAACCGAAGTTCCCAAAACAATACATGAATACGCTAGAGCTTTCGCATATGAAGTATGGGAAGATAAGATATGGTCTAAGCTACGTAAAAAGCTAATGCTTGAGTAAAAACTCTTTACCCTTTATTTAAATATTTTTACGTTAATCAATAATTATGGGTGAACGCTATTGGAGTTTCAGTCTGTTTTCCAGTTGACCTTAGCTTTCGGCTATACCTTAATTATTGCTATCATAATATACCTTATAATAACTATTTACATTACTGCTAAGAGAGCATATTGGGAGATTAGGCGTTCTAGGTTTTAGCTTAAGCAACCAATTACCGGCTATTTTGCGGAAACAGTGAATGGTTTTTTGAGTAGTTTCTGAAGTAACTCTACCGGTAACCCTTAGCTTACCCTATCTATTCTTTTTTAGGGTGATAGCCGGTGAAGGTTCTTGAGTTTGCAAGTATGATAACTAAGGTTAGTGAACACTACGATTTTACAGTATTCTCCCTATTAGCTACGATTTCACCGGTTGTTCCGCCGGTACCATGTGGTGAAGAAGAGTTCTGGAGCAATCTTCACGGACTATTCATAGGTGAAATAGGTATTGGAAAATCAAGCCTCCTAATGAAGATAGCTAAGGTTGCTCCGAAATACGATATTCTCGACAAGACAACTGAGGGAAGCTTAGCCGGAATCTACGACCCAGCTAGGAAAGATATTGCTTTCCCAGTAATAGAGTCGGCACAGAACGGAGTAATAATAAGCACAGAGTTCGACAAGGTTATGGCTAACAAGAGGCTTCAAGGACATATAAGAAGAATTCTAGAGAAATATCCTATTAAAGCTTGGAGCCGTGGTAGGACAAGAGTAATAATACCTAACGTTAGCCTTCTAGCAAGTGCTAATCCTAAAGAAGATGTTTTCACAACAGCTAGAATCGCCGATAGCCTAGTTTTCCAGCTAGGAGTAGTTAACAGATTCGACTTCATTAAAATAGCTAAGCAAAGCAAAGAACATATTAGAAAACTTGCTGAGCTCATAGTTAAGAACATAGGTAAAAACGGCTATGAAACAACATATTCTAGAATTAAACATTACATTACAAACACCTATAGGTTCTGGTACGGTAATAGCAACTACAGAATAGTGCTTAAAAACAAGCATATTGGAGAGTTAACTAAAATATTTCTTGAAAACTCTAATCCGGAAAACAATCCCCTACACAACATTAGAGTTCTAATATCAGCTATTAAAATAATGAATGTTTCAGTAGCTTTCCACTATAAGGATAGGAAGTCTAGAGGTAAACGGTTTACTAGTGAAAGTGAAGACCTAGAGCTTACCGAAATGTTTCTTAAAGCCCAGCTAGACAACTTAACTAAGCTATACAGCTACATAAGCAAAGACATTCTTAAGGAGAACAGATGGGCTAAAATACTCAAAGTATATTCGATAATAAGGAAACTAAGTGTTTCAAAAGGAAAACCGGTAAAACTAGCTGAAGTCATTAGGGAAAGTGAGAAAGAGAAAATAGCTTCAGAAAACACCATTAGAAAATACGTTGAAATCTTGGAGAGAGAAGGATACATTAAGAGGAAACTTGAAAACACAGTTTACTACGTCTACCTTCTAAAATAAACTATTTTTCTTTTTAAAGGGTGTTCACCTTTGAAGCTAATAAAGAAAAACATAGAACATTATGAAGTAAAAACTGAAGACATCTATAAGCCAAATTATGAAGTTACTATTGAAAGATACGGTGATGGAAGAATATACATGGTTAAGATTGAAGAATATAATGGTGTTAAGAAAAAAGATGAAGTAGTAATTAAAAGAGAAATACTTGACGTGCTAAAGTTCCTAATCGAGAATAAAATAATTTCTCTCTAAAACAAACTTTTTTAAGGGTGATTTCCATTGATAAGTGAAGTTGTTGAAACGCTTAAAAACAGACTTGCAATGCTAAACTTCAAAATAACTGATGAGACATTAGAGAAAGAAGGTAAAAGTTTAGACGACATTCTTAACGAAATAAACTTGAAAGCATTTAATGTAATTAAGGAAGTATGCGGTAAACTTAAAGAAGCTGGGCTTGAAGCGTACCCGGTTTTCGAAGTTGTTGACTCTGTTCAGACATTTAATGCTCCGTGTTATCCTAGAGAATATAGGTACTATGAGAATACTTGGGTTCTCCTAGAAGCTGTTGACAAGAATAAGCTAAGACACTACATAGTGTATATGGATACGAGTGAAGGATACTACTGCTCCGTGGCTTGGTTTAGCAGTGTAAAGAAAATTTACCTATATGAGCAACCATACATAAGCAATGAATCAACACCTTTCACAGCAAAATTTATGGATAGAATACCGTGGCAGTACATTAGACCTATTTGGAAGAACAATATTTGGAACATGATTGTTAAACTAGCTGAAGCTGAAATTAAAGGTAATCTTGAAGAAGCAATTAAAGAAGTTGAAGAAGAACTTAAAGCCGGCTTATGGGTTTACGACTACCAACACGTTTATGGTGCTCTCCTAGAAACCAAGAAACTGTTCAACATGGTTTAAAACCATTCTTCTACATTAATAATTTTATTTTTTAGGGTGGGGACATTTTGGATAGGAAAAGAGCTTTAACATATGATGTTAGGTCTGTTATAACATTGCAGTCCTATGATGTTAACGAGTTTAACAAGGTTTTAAGGAAACTTATAGAGACCTTGTCAGCATATTCTAACGAAGTATCTGTTAAAGAAATAACCTTTGTATTCGACAAGTCAATAGTTACTGTGAGAGAAGCTAAGTCTGGAAGTGTAGTAGAGGTTGTTGTAGCTCCTAAGGATGAAGCCGGAATTAAGGATGTACCTAAGAGAGTTGAAGCAATATTGCAAATTTTAGCTGGTAAGTAGCTTTCTACTTAAACATTTTTTATTTAGGGGTGAAAGCTTTGAATTGGATTGAAGAACTTGTTGTTTCAAGAATAGCTAATGAATCAAATGTTTTCATTGTTGAAACAGATGACCTAATAAGAATAGAGCAGTTGATAAGGTTTCTTATAAAGAAAGGAGAAGTGTTTGGTTTCAGAAAGCCTTTGCCGTTTCCTAGAGAGGATAAGAGGTTCGAAAAAGCTAACCCAGTCGTTATAGAATTCGATGTTTTGGGACGTAAGGCAGTGAGATACAATGTTAAAAACGGTAAATTGGTTAAAGTTGCTGTTCAAATTCAGAACATTTTCCAGCATGGTGCTAGAGAGCCAGTAGCCTATGTTGTACACTACATTTACCGTGAAGAACATGGTAGAATGCTTGCTGATACTTTAATGTCTCTAAGTAATAGTAACGAATACTACCTATACCGTAGCACAGTGTTTGTGTTTGCATTTAGCAGACACTTATTTCCAAAGAACATGCTAACGTTTATACCGGTAATTAAGGTTTTGCCAAGTAGGAGCGAGAAAGAGGAGCTTGTAAGAAAGCTTTCCAATATTTACGGAGTAGATATTGACCCTAGCATAGTTGACCATCTCAAAGGACTGAATCTGAAGGAGACAGAAACATGCATTAGGAAAGCGTTAACTAGGAAAGCTAGGTTAGAAGACGCTATTTTAGAAGCTAAAACTAAGAAGTTTGAGCTTTTAGGAGTGAAGCTAGGCTATCCTAAGCTGGGACTTGAGCGAATAGGCGGGTACGATAATGTTAAAAAGTGGATTAGAGAAAACGTAATAAACGTTGTTAACAAGCTAGATTTAGCTATTAAGCTTGGAATAGGTGTTCCTAGAGGAATACTGTTTGTCGGACCTCCCGGTACCGGTAAAACAATATTCTGTAGAGCACTTGCAGCAGAGCTTAAAGTACCATTGCTTGAGCTTCAGTCTTCGCAAATATTTTCAAGGTTTCTTGGTGAAACAGAAGCTAAGATTGAAGCCATAACTACTTTGGCTAACGAGATTTCACCATCAATACTTTTCATTGATGAGGCTGAACAGCTTTTCCAAAGCCGTGCAAGAGTTGTTTCCGCTGATGCCGGTACAAGTGTTAGAGCTACAGCTATGCTAATAAGTGCTCTTGGAAGTGAGGAAAGAAAATTCATAATGCTAATGACTGCTAACTTCCCGGAAATGCTTGATGAAGCCCTTGTTAGGAGAGGAAGAATAGACGCAGTAATACCTATACTTTACCCGGATAGGAAAGCTAGAGAAGAAATCTTAAGAGTGCACCTAGAGGTTGTTAGGAAAATACCGGTAACAAACATTAAAACAGTAGTGTCTAAGGTAGCTGAAGCAACACCTTTCTGGAGTGGAGCAGAGTTAGAAGCACTTGTCATTGATGTTGCTAAGAAGAAGCTTATAAGCGGAAGCAAAAGCAAGCTAAGCGTAGAAGACTTTCTAGAAACTGTTAGGAAAATCAAAATAGATGTTGACGCTAGAAAACAGTACATAACGAGTTTCATGGAGAACCTAGAGAAGAGCCTTAGAAACGCACCAATAATTAAGGAGCTTTTCGAATACCAGTTCGAAACCCTTAAAGATGAAATAGAGGAGGCAAGAGCTCTTCTATAAACTAAAACATATTTTTTAGGGTGAAAGCATTGGGAAGTGAAACCGAGCTTGTTAATAAAATTAAGTCTTTGAGAAAATCTCTAATAGACTGGTATTGGAATAAAATAGATGATAAAAAGCTTAAGAGAAGGTTTAGGAGAAGAGGTCTAAAACTTGACGACATATATGTTGACGAATACGATAACTTAATAGTTTCGTTTAAAGACAAAAACAACAACGAATACCTACTATGGGGTTTCGTTGAGGGAGACCCTTCAGATAAAACAGAGTATATTCTCTACCGTAAGGTAGCATCATTTGAAATGTAACTTCTCTACTAAACTTTTTTCTTTAGGGTGAAACTATGTTTGTGAAAGTTAATGTAACATTAACGCCGGAAACATGGATTATTGCCCCGCTTATGTCAAGGGAGCAAATTATGAGATGGACTGTAAAGGGCTGGATTGAGCCAAGTATTGCGAAACATCTTGACAGAGCTTTTCCAAGAGACTCTAAGGGAAGAGCTATAATGTTTAAACACTGGATTGAATCACCAATAGTTAAAGCCCTAAAATACTTAAGAGAAAACACTAGAATTGGGAGAAACTGGCAGATACTAGATGAAAGCGGTTTCCCAATAAACTACGTTGTTATTCCCGGAAGACCTTTAGTTTATAGGAGAGTTATTTTTGCCGAAAATATTCAGACAATGGAGGTTTTCGAATATATTGATGGAACATTTAAAATCAATTTCGTAGCCCAAGTTCCTATGAAAAACTATAGTAGATGGGAGCGAGCTTTTATCCTAGCTGGGCGGATAGGGCTTATGGGGCGTGGCGGGAAAGGTTACGGGAGATTCACAGTAACTCTTAAAAAACTCTAACATTATTTCTTAAAGTGAGAAACTAAACCGATGAACGATGATTTAACGGAGTGAGGTCATAGTGTATCACACAATAGTTCATCAAACATTGTGTAGTATCTATGCAACATTTATGGCAAATCTCAATTGTCAATTATCAACACTTAACCTAAACTATTACCTCTTCTATTCTTGCTTTTTCTTCATCTGTTAAGGGTGTATCGCAACTATGTCTAACATGCCATATGTAGAATTCTGACCAAATTAAGCTTATTAGGTTATATGTGTTATACACCCATTTAGCTATGAAGCCCCACATTAGTGGCTCATATTTTGTCTTATATGTTTCCCAAGCGTTTTCAACCATTTGGGAAGTTACTTCTATGGTTTCCCCGGTTTCTTCAGCATACTTTACTAGGTCAGCTACTACTGTTGTGTTTGCTGGAACAGTGAACCATGCATATCCTTGTCCGCTTTGCTTACTTCCAGATGGTGGGTAATACTCTACGGTTTCGAATCCCGGTAGTCCGGAGTCAATACTTATTTGGGATAGGGTTTCTACCGGTGTAGTGTATTTGGGAACCATTACTAGTACTCCGGGTCCTAGTGCTCCATTCCAGTATCCTTTACTTCTATACTGTACCCATACGTCACCGGCTGGTCCAAATAGTTCTGCGAATAGTGCTAACATTTGACCATTATAGTTGTTTCTTAGCCTATACCATCTTTCCTCGACATCTTTAGGGTAGAGAATTATTTCTTGACCCCATTCTTCTACAGTGTATCTGTTTTCGTTATACCATTTCCAAAAATACCACCATAAACTCTTAGTGTAAGCCACTTTACCAGCCCCTAATTGAGTTTTGTGTTTGAAAATATTTAAAGGGTGAAAGTATGTCAAATACTACAATATATGAGGTATCTGAAATAAGGCTTGACGCTAAAAGATTCTCGAAGCTTAAAGACATTCTAGCGGAGTATATTGAAAAAACTTTAGGTGTTAGACCTAGAACAGTAAAGCTAAGATATGGTCTAGGATATGCTTTCTACTTCAAAGGAAAAACGTTCACAGTAAGGCTAATGGGCGATGGTAGAGTAGAGTTAGCAATAGACACTTGGGGCATGACAGCAAATGAAATAAACACTGTTCGCAAAGCATTTAACGAATCAGCAATAGCAGCCGACTATATTGTTTCAGCTGAGGAAGCCGGTTTTCTAGTTGAAAACGTAGAGTTCGTGAAGGAAGAAGTAGAAGTAGGTGTGTTGTGAAATGAAACTCATAATATCTACTCCTAAAGGAAAAGTAGTTGTTGAAATAACCGGTACTAGAGTAGTTGAGGATTACCAAGAATTTACTGGTAAATCGTGTTTTAAGGCTAAGGAGCAGTTAGCGTCTAAAATGAAGTCTAAGAGAAAAGAAGTCTATGTTGAAGAGAAGCCGGAAGCCTATGTTGAAGAAGAAGTTGAAACGCAGACTTTGGTGTAAAAATGCCTATAAACATTCTTCTTAAAGGAAATGGGCAGTTAAGTATTGTGTTTAATAAGGTCTATGTTATAGGAGATATTGAGGTAAGGTCTAAGAGTAAAACAAGAACTCTAATGGACAAGCATTTTTGCGGTTAATCTCTTTTATAAACCTTTTTTATAGTTTAGGGTGGGTGGGTTTTAGTGATAGATATTAGGGTAATGTGGTTTTCAGCTGAAGAAGAAAGGGAAGCTAAGAAAATTATTGAGAAAATTGTTAAAACACTTGAAGAAATGGGGTACCGTGTTTCTAAACCTAAAAGATTCCCTAATAGGAGAAACGCTGGTGCAAGAATATATTTTAAAGTAGATGTTAGGGGTGCTAGAAAACATGGATATGAAGGAGATTATTACGACACTAATTTCCTCAGATGAAATAAGGGATAGAATGGTTCTACTGGCTTCAGATAGGCTTAAAGAATACAGAGTAGTGTTACCTATAAGGAAATGGAGAACATGGGTTACCGGGCTTCCAAGAAGAAAGCTTAGAAAACACAGAATAGTTTCGGTAACCTATAAGCCCGGCTACTACCCTATGTACGGTGTTTTCGGCTATGTTCTCTACAAAGTATATGAACCAATAAAGGTAACTGTTCTTCAAGAATATGACAGTGAGAAAAGAAAATGGTTTGACTGGATGACCGATGACCCCTATCATTTCTACGCTATGGCTGAATTAGCCTATAGAAGCTACGGTAATGTTCTTGTAGGAGGCTTAGGATTGGGCTTAATAGTGCATTTCCTAGTAAATAATCCGTTAGTTGACCGTATCTACGTTATCGAGAAAAGCATTGAAGTTTACGAGCTTGTTAAAAGGTCTTTACCGAAGAGAGCTGGTAAAATAAAAGTATATATTGGTGACTTCTTCGAAATAGCACCAACTATGTCTAACATAGATACTGTTGTTGCCGACTTGTGGACCGGTAATCTAGCTGAAAACTTTCCATTACTTAGGAAAACTAGGGCTTTGGTTGAAAAGTGTTTTCCAAAAGCAAACCACCTATACCATGGCTACCAGCCATACTTTGACAGTGAAAAAATACTCAAAGACCTTAATGTCTTAAAGTAAAATACTATATAATATATTTTTTCTTTTCTAGGGTGTTTAATTTGGAAGAAGAACTTATCGTGCTTTTAACAGCTGTAGTTTTGATTCTAATATTCATTTTGTCGGAGAAACTTATAATGGAAATCATGGAGTACCGGAGAGTTAAAAAGGAACTAAAGGACGTTGAAAGGAAAGCAGATAGGCTTAGTGAACTTCTTAGCAAGGAGATTGGTGTTCTTTCCGATGAAGAATATAGTGAGCTAATGGGTCTCCTAGACTTCTTCCATAAGAAGGCTTTAGAGTGGAATGATAAGAATCTTGTAGTGTTAATTGAGAAGTTCAAGAAGCTATGTGAAGCTGATAGAGAGTTTTACAAGAGACTTCAATAAATTCTATCTTTATTTTTTAGGGTGAAATTAATTGACAGTTGCGGTAGCGGTTCAAAAAATGAAGCCTAAATATAAGGTTCTTCTTAAGGGATTTCTACTGTGGACTAAGATTCCTTCGCCGGATAGGTTGCTGTATCGTTTCGAAATACCTTGGAACTCTATTGATATTAAGAAGCTTCACAACACGTTAACTGGTGTTTCGCCGAAGGTGAAAATAACTAGTTCAAGAAATACTTTTAAGCATAGGGTTCAAGTGCTTATCTTCGTTAAAGCATCTAGGAGACTTGAACGTGTAAGAGACTTCCACTTTGCTAACCTCTACAGATACTGTATTGTAATACAGAAAATTGGTATTCAAGAGTTCTGGAGAAACCTATACCTCTTACCAGCCGATAATCTTAAAGGGTTTCTTGATGCTTTCGAAGAAGTTAAAATGAGAATACAGAGAATAAATGAAATAATAAAGGAGGAAACCAAAAACAACAGATACAATGACCTAATAAGGGCTCTTAGAAAGCTTGGCTTAAGAAGTCAAGCAGAGGAACTTGAGGAACTTAGGGAAAAGACTTTAAGCGGGGAAGGAGGCTGGCTTCTACCAGACCCGGTTCTTAGACTTGAGAAGCTTGCTCTAAGAGTTGAAGACATTACTGAAATGATTGAGGACCCGGCAGTTAAGAGGAAAGTTGCGAAGGTTCTTGAAGAACAGTATAGGAGCCAGCTGGAGGAATTCTTTGAAAACATTAGGGAGCAAGTTAAGGAAGCTGTTAAAGAAGCTGTTAGGAAGAAAAAGAGAGAGGTAATAGAGCATACTAGAAAATACCTTGAAGACATTAGTGATAAACTTGAGAAGCTAGGTTTAGTAGCTCTTGCTGAAACAGTTAAGACTGTTGCTGATAGGTTAAATGTTAGAACCAAGATAAGTGAAGTTGAGGAAATACTTGACTCAGCTAGGCTCTACATCTAATCTTTAAATTTTTTCTAAGGGTGAGTTAGTGTTGAAGGAAATTAACATGGAGAAGCTAATTCACGAAAATATTTACTTTGCGGAAACAAGGTATTTCGGAATAGGGATACTTGACCTTCTAGAGAGAGCAAAAATAATACCGTTGAAAATAATTATTGTTAAGCTAAAACATAATGAAAGGCAAAACCACTACCTATTCGTATTTCAAGTAACATCTAGTACCAGATGGTATATTGATGGAGCAACAGATTTTAGCGGTACCGGCGGTAGGATGTTTAATGAACTAACGGAGTATGTTAACAAAATGAAGAACTTTTTCAAAGTACCAGTTGTAATGTATGAAATACCTTTTGAAGTGTATTGGCTTGCTAAACACTGCGGTATTGCTGAGGCACTGACTCCTATTGAGAAGCTTGTCTAAAATTTACTCTTTATTTTTTTAGGGTGATAGTGTGTTCGAAGTAACTCTTTCAAACCATGAATTTAAAATGGTAAAAGATATTGGGGTAGTGCATTTAGGGACTATTGGTAAAGGAAATACGCCAATAATCTACGGTATTGATAGTAGTAAAACAGAGCTTGTAGCGGTTGTCGTAGAGAGGTTTTATGACCCTATTGAGGTTCTTAGGTTCTTGTCGAAACATAAGGTTCACTATAAGTGTTCCATAGAAGTACCTAAGAAGGTTAAGGTGTACAATAAGGTCTATTACACTATAAAGGTTGGTAGAAAAGAAGCTACTATTTTAATGTCAACGTACTTTAAGAAGTCTAAGGAGAAAACTAAGGTTTTAAAGCTGGAGCCTTTCCAGCCGAGACCATTAGCTAAAAGTATTCTTAAAGCTAAGCCATTGGCTATTCAGCTACCATATGGTTTAAAGAGATATGTTTCGAAGTCCGTTGGCTTTGATGACAGAGTTGTTTTCGGATATGAGAATGGAACAGCATTTATAAGAGTATATCCTCAAGTTAACGGTGTTGACGCAAATATTGTTTTCCGATGGTCTAACGGCGACGGGGTTAAAGGTGAAGGAAAAGTTGTTGTTCAATTCACTGATATTTTAAGAACAATACTGTACAATGTTCCCGAAGTCTGGTTTATAGCTGTAAACAATATGCCACTAACATTAATAGGAGAAGCAGACAGCTGGTCAACGATAGTTTACTGGAGGGCTCCTATTGTTGAAGACTATTAGATGCCCTTACTGCGGTAAGGCTATGAGGAGACCTAGGAGGCTCATATGTGGTCCGGTAACGTGTAGGAAATGTGGTAAAATATTTTACATTGTTAGCGATAGAGTTTTTAAATATGAAGATTTTGAGGGATGTTCTCCATGAGTAAAGTCCCAGTATATGGTAGGAAGTGCAAGTATGCTCCATTAGTTGTTTGCGAAGCTGAAGAATACCCTTCTGAAACGAGATGTATTCCATGTTTGCTAAGCATAGCACATGACACCTTGGTTGAGCTTGCGAAACATATTAAGAACCGTCTTAGAGCCGGGCTTCCGATAAACATTAACTACATTGTATATGCTACTGCTGTTTCCAGAGACGCTATTAACGGTGCTGCATATCTTATTTCAAAACATTTCCTAATGGAGCATAATGAGAAACTTAGCGATGAACTTAGAAGTGTTTTCGAAAACCTACTTTCAACTTCAAAAAAGAACCTTGACGAAATAGTTTACCTAGCTGAGAAAGGCAAATATCCCTAAACAATATTTTTTCTTTAAGGGTGAAAGTGTTTTGGAAAAAATTATTTCAGTTAAGATTGAAGGAGAAGCTGCTAGGAAGGCTGAGGAAGTTACTGGAGAAAAAATTGCTAAGCAAGTTGAGGTTCTTGTTAGAGAGAAAACATATAATGGATTTAAATGCTATGTTGAAATAGTGAATCCAATAGGTGTTCCGGCTAATGCTGAATTTGCCTATCTTGTTCTTCAGAGATGTAGCCGACCATGGTTTAATCAGAAAATGCTTGTTTATGCTGTACCGTCTTCAGTAAAGAACCCGGAGCAGAAATACTTCTGCTACGAGTTTAGAGCATCTATTGTTGAAAACGGTAATGAAGCGATGCATATTTTACTGTACCTTCTAGCATGCACCAACTTTTCCGGTAGAGGTATGGCTTCTAAGGAAGCTATGGATAGGTTGCTTAACTACCTAGGTGAAGAATACGGTATAGATGTGAGGGAAGCTCCAGCATCTGACCTAATATGGGCTCTTGTTTAAAGCAGTGAAGAGGGATATGTAATGGGCTCTGAATGTAGGGAATTAGAAGAATACATTGACGAGCTTGAATCTGTAATAAACGAGGTTAGAGAGGAGCTTGAGCAAATATACGATGAGCTTAAGGAGTGGTGTTACGATACAGAGTTTCTAAACTGGGTTAAAAGCGTTATTGATAAGCTCTACGAGTATTATCGTTAAATCTACTTCCCTTATTTTTAGGGTGATTTTCAATGTTGAAAATCGAAGTGTATGCTTCACCAGCACCTACCGAGGTTATTGAAGTATTTTACTACTGGAGTAAAGGCGTTATTGAAGATTTTCTCCAGAGAGTTTCTGGTGAAAAATATACTGACGAAAAAGAGTTTGTTAGAAGTAAGGTTTTACCAATAGTTTTCGAAAAGCTAGGCTTAAGAGGGAAGATAAAGTACGTAAGGTTTTCTAGATACTTGGGCTGCTGGTGCGGTTGCTCACCCGGCTTCAAAATCATGCTTGAAGAACCGGTTAAAATCAAACTCATATACATATACTATGACAGAAACCTAAGCAAAGTCAAAATTGTGAAGCACGGGTGAATACTAGTGTATATGTCTAAGCCAAATCCTCAAAAATTTATAGAGTCCTTTTTCTCTAGACCGGAAATAAAGAAGGAAGTGAAAGTACTAGATTACTGGAGTGACCCCGAAGGATTTAAAGTAACAGTGGTAGCTGAGGACCTAAAAACCGGGAGAATAATGATAACAACCTATGTATGGCAGTGGGATAGAAGGTATAAGAGAAATCCAGTAGGGAAATACAGCGTATTCGAGAGCATTTACTTGACGAAATCTGAGCTTAAAAGAATATGCCAATGCCTCTAAAAAACTTTTTTCCTACACTATGGGTGATTCCGGTATGGGGAAAAATATTAATAGTGGAAAGGGCACAGAAGCTATTGGGTTTAAAGTTATGGTTGAAGATTGGAAAAAGCTTCCAGAGTTCCAGCATAAGTTTTACCCTATACCGGAAATTGGAAAGGAAGATATTAGGGAATTGTTTAGAGAGCTATGCTATATGAGGCTTGAAGTTAGGAGAACTAGGAGAGGGGAAAGAGTCTACACCTACGTAGTACCTATTCTAAGAAAGGAAACAACAATAACCGGTAATGAGTGGAGCCCGGGTCTCCTATTCCTAAAATACCATGTTAGAGGTAGCGGTGAACCAGTAACATACTATAGCATAGTTAAAATAGATATACATAGGTTAAACGACCTAATAGAGGTTCTTAACTGGCTTAAACGTTTCGCTGAGAAACCGACTTCTGAATGGGATAAGCTTCCAACGGTAAGTATAGATATTGTTTCGAAAATCATAGCTTTAAGGGAAGGATTGAAAATACTTAAGCCGGTTTCTAAGCAGACAAAACTTAATGTTTTAGGAGCTGTCTAAATATGTTTACATATTTCAATTTAGTTCTATATATTTTTACAAAAGCTTTAAATAGGGTGATTTGTTTTGGCTGTTGAAAAATTCGTAACAACTATAACAGTACATGACAAGTATAGGTTTAGAGTAACAATTCCTAGGAGGTTTCTAAGAGGAACTGTTTTTGAAGAGCCTTTAGATGTAGAGGTAGAAGTAGAGCCAACCAAAATCGTCATTAAACCTACTGGAATAAGCTTAGTTGAAAATGTTTTAAAAGTTGCAAGTGAAATGAGCATTGAGGAAATAATTGAGCTACTAGGTTTCCCAGCTGGAACCGGCTTAGATGAGGTTGCTTTTAAACTAAGGATTTCTGCTGAGAAGTTCCGTGAAATAATTGATAAATTAAGGAGTAATGATGTTTCGAAACTTAAACCTAGGGAAATAACTGCTATTTATAAGGCAGCTAAAACGTCTGCTAATGTTAGAGATGCTATTGCTAAAGCAATACTCATGTTATCTGTTCCGGTCTAGTATTATACTATTCTTTTTTGAAAGGGTGCTTCTATGAATCCGTTAGATGAGCTTATAAACGATAGGAAAAAGTACGGTAAAGTACTATGCTACGTTACTGAAGGGCTAAGAGCATATGTTGTTGTTGAATTTGAAAATGCTGTTAGGATTGAGGAATGGGCTTTAGTATTCTGTACTAAAGGAAAAACTTCTACTTCTAAATATGTTTTAGTAGAATATGTTGAATTGTCGAAGAAAGCTCTTGAAGAACTTACAACAGCACTTATGGTGGCGTTAGCTTTAAGGAGTTCATAAGTGTTATAGCTTTCTTCTACAACTATTTTTTTCTTGGGTGTTTAAGCTGTCTTTTAGGAGGCTTTTAGCTAAAGCTGTCATTTATAGGTTAATGATTATTTGTTATGAGCTTCTACTAGCATATGTTTTAATGTTATTGAATGTTGAGAAAACACTAATAGTTTTCATTATTTTAGATAACCTATTCAAGATAATGTTCTACTTGATATATGATATTCTATGGAAGCGTAAGGGTGTTTAGAATGTATGAGATTATGGTTGATGAGCGGAGAACAGCTAAGCTTAAAGCATACGCTAAACTGTACGGGTTAAAGTTTAATCCTTTCAAGCATCAAAACAACGTTACCGAGCTTGTTGGAAAAGATTTAGCGTTGAAAATGTATTTCGCATTTGTCGAAGCATACTTGAGGACAAACATGGTTTTCTACATGAAACGTAGTGAACTAGAAAAAGCACTTGTCGAAGCGAGGATTTTCAGCAAGAAAGAAGTTGGAGAAGCCATTGACAAGGCTGTTGAGGAAAACGTTTTAGAGGAAAAAGTGTTTAATGGTGAAAAATACTATGGATTATCAGCAAAGTATTCTCCATGGTGATAGCTGCTATGTATTTGCTGGAGCTTGTTAAAGCCAAGATATATTGGCTTCTAGCTGAGCTTCTTAGAAGGCTTTGGGCTTTAACTGTAGGTATTAGTATTGCTAGTAAAATGGTTGTTCACGGTGTTCCAGTACCTACTAATGGATGTAGAGTAGTTATTATTGTTGAAGTTGGTGCTGAAGAAATGAGGTTCACATATCTAGTTAAGTATGCTGGAAACGGTTTGGTTAAGTCTGTTGTGTGAGAATAAATTTCTTACCTAAAACTTAATCTCTATTTTAAACATTTTTTCACACGGGTGAAAGCTATTCCATCGCAGTACGAGGTTCTTTTAGAAAAGTATGGTAGGGAAATAAGGAGTATTGAAGATAAGCTTAAAGATAATATTAAGGAGTTTCTAATAGGATTAGACCCTAAAAGACCTTCGCATAAAATAGTTGCCCCGGGTCTGACAATAGCACTTCTTCTTCTTGAGGGTAAAAAAGATACGGTAGAAGAGATACTTAGAGAAATAGATGAGAAAACTCCGGCAGTTATAAACATAGTAATAAATATTAGGTGATTCTCATAGAGCGTAAAGTTAAGGAAAACAAGGTGGCTCAGTATTGGTTAATACTGCACCTCAAAGATATTTAAGAGACTATATTGAATGGGTTAGAACATATGGTCCGAAACTCCTAGTTGACTCTGTCGTTACCGCTAACCCTAAGCAAGTTTGGCTATCATGGTATGCTAGGAGAACCGGCGGCTCTCCTTCCGGCTTTAACCCATATGATTCAAGATGGTATCCTCCGGAAGGATGGGATAGACTATATCAGTTTAGAGACATATACCAAGTATATAGGTTTGCTGGAGCAGACAAATGGTACGTAGTTAGCAACCCTAAGGTTGAAGAAGGTATTTTAAAACTTGAGCCTCCAGAAGGTGGTTCAGCAGAGTGTAGGCGTTTTCTACATGGGTTAGTTGCTACTAAAATTTCCGTAGCTTTTAAAGTAAATGTTGTAGACTCTATTCTTTCAAGATACATTATTTCAATATTTAGGATTGAGAACTGGGTTTTGCAGAGAGTAGCAATTGAAACTGTTCCAGATGACCCATCTAAGATAAGATTGAATACTAGAGCAGCTACTATTGAGTTTGAACATAAAAATGATTGGTATCTTCTAGAATACGATATGGTGAATAAGGTTGCTAAAGTATATAATAGGGTAGGGGATGTTGTAGCTGAAGCTGATGTTGAAGAAAGTTCTACAGCAGCTTACGACAACACAACAGCCATCTATAATAGAGGAATATGGGATGCTGACGCTGCAATATTTAAAACGTACATTGACTGGTTTGCTTTAAAGCAGCCATCGTATCCGGGTTCTCCTTTCGACCCTAACGACCCTACTTGGGTTCCTTCGGAAGGGTGGAGTAGTTTATGGCATTTTCACAGCTATGTTGACCTACATGACTTTACGGTGTCAAGATATGCTGTCCATGATTCGCTAATTGTTCCAGCTTACGTTTATAACACCACCGGCTATGTTGAGAAGCTCGTTAGCGGGGTTTATGCTTCTAAAATAGTGTTGCCGGTGAAAATAGAGCTTCCTAAAGTTAACGCTTCCGGAGCACTTGTTTCCTTCGACGTAGGCGATGGTTTAAACAGCTACACTGTTGACATAGGTGTTTCCGTTGGGAACCCGAATAGCTTGGAAATAACAACTCCAGCTGGAACTGACACAATATCTTACGACTGGAGCTGGATTCTTTTAGAATACGATTTCGCAAATAAAATATTTAGAATATACGATAAAAACCTAAATACAATATATGAAACAAGTCTTACCGCTGGAGCATCTACGACTGAAAAGTACTGGAAAATACGTGTGGAAGCAGCATGTTTAAGAGACGTAGTTACAAGAACATTCTCGGACTGGATAGCTGTAAAAGAGGCTGCTTAAAGTGGGGGGTGAAAAATGCCTAACACATCAAATAATGCAATGGTGCAATTCTACATAAACTGGCTAATGGCGAGAGCCGTGCCCGGAATACCCTACGAAAAACCAACATATCTTAGACCAATAAGCTACAAGCCAAAACACGAAGACATAGCAGTATGGGAAAAAGCATGGTCATACAACGCAACCGGTGACTGCTTAATGTGCACAAGACCATACAATGGAGAACTATATGGAGCAACACTTTATGGAAAAATCTTGAAAATAAATCCGGAAAACGGAGAATACTCAGTATTAGGAACACTACCGTATCACATATACGTGTTCATTATCTATAATGGAAAAATATACTTTTCCGACCCAGATGCTAACATAGTTGCTAAAGTAGATTTAGAAACATTAAATGTTGAAGCAACAGCTTCTCCTTCGCAAGGAAGCATCGTTAGTATTGACCTTGTTAAAGAACCGGGTGTTGATTTAATATACGTTTTAACAGATGCTCCGGTTTTAGATAAGATGTCTGCTGATGATTTAAGCATTGTTGAAACCGTTAATCTCAGCGGCTCATATTCCTTTTTCACTAAGTCCGTTAATTCTCCGGACCTTGACTGTGCTGTTGCTGTTACAAGTGACGATAATAACTTCTATGTTAAGTTTTTCGAGAAAGGAAGAGCATATGATGACTTGGTTCTTCCCATAGCGGACTATGGAGACCTTGCTGTTCTAGATGCTTATCTTCTAGACTCCTACTTGATTATGATTGGAAACCACTTAGCAGTGCAACCACTATATGCTTCATGGGGTTCTGTTAGGAAAATAGAACTTAACTTGCCAATATACAGTAGTTACCTTTTATCTGAAGTTTCCGGCACTGTTTCACCAAGCGACTATATTTTGTCTTTGTTTTGGATTAACAGTGGAATTAGGAAGCCTATTTTACTGTCTATTCCATTTAATGAGGAAGCATTTATTACCGGTAGGGTCCCGGTTTTCAGCTACTTAATTCCATTAGACGTTCCTTCCGGTAGTTACCTTTACTGGTGCTTCTACGGGGTTTCTGATGAGCAACTGTTTTTGGGTTCACTGTACTATGATGGTTCAGACCTCTTAACTTACTATGCTAGGTTTAAGAAGCCTAGGAGATGGATTGTTGAGTTCCTAGAGTATTCTGGGTGATTTATGTTTTGCCTAGGACCGGTGTTGAGTATGGTGATTTCCAGATTACAGTGTATAGGTCGTGCTATTATCAGTGTAGGTACTGTTGGGCTTGGAACATACCTTTAATGTCTAAGCGGATTTCTAGGGGAAAATATGACCCGGTTAGGGAAGCAGTGAAGCTATCTATGGTTTCTAAGCCGTCTAAAATTGTTGTTTCATTTACATCTGACCCTTATCAGCCAGTAGAAAAGGAGAAGCAGCTAACACGTAGGGTTCTAAAAGTACTTTCAAACAGTAAACACACAATCCTAATACTAACTAAGAACCCGAAATTAGCTGTTGAAAGAGACATTGACATATTGAGGAAAGGTAGGTTCTGGCTAGGTACAACAATAACAAGCTTAGAGAAAACAAGCTGGGAACCTAACGCACCGCATCCAAGAACTAGGCTTGAAGCACTAAAGAAAGCTCATAGTGAAGGAATAAGAACATGGATTAGCATTGAACCAATAATACCGTTCATTACCTATCCGGAGAAAATAGTTGCAGAAACCGTCAGCTATGTTGACTGGTATGTTTTAGGGTCTCTAAACTATGTTCCACAGCTTAAACTACCATTTACAAGAGAAGACGTTGTTAAGTGGTGTAGAAAACACGTACCATTAGCTATAAGGTACCTTAAAAAACTAAACAAGGAGTTTCTAATTAAGAAGGAGCTAAGAGAAATAATTTTCTAAAAAACATTTTTTTAGGGTGACATAGTTGAAATTTGTTGAAGTAAAAATACATGCAAGCCTAGATAACGTTATCGTTAATGTTTTGGAGAAAACGGATTCAACAAGTAAACCTATTGAAGTAAATGCTGAATCTAGAGGTCTAAACGGAGACATAGTTGTTGACGCTACTATAAGGTTTGACCCAACCCTAGTTGATAAGAAACTAATATATGAAGTTAGGAAGGCAAGAGATGTTTTCGATATTTGCCCAGATACTTTGCTTGACCTAGTTGAGCTTGTCAGAGCAAATATAAAGCACCACAGCTACTACGGCGATATTTTAGATGAAAGAGTTTATTGGAAAAAAGAAGTTAGCCAAGTTAACCCGTGGGCTCCAAGTAGCGACATAGTTTACAAGGTTAAGGAGGAGTTAAAGTATTTTGCTGAACTATAGTTTTCCCGGTGTAGGCTAATGTATTGGCTTATACTGACATATGATAGTAGAGAGGATGCTGAGAAAGCGTTTAACGAATACTCTGACAACGGTATTCCGGTGCTTCTCTTCTACTCCGATATTTATAGGAAATATGCTGTTGCAGCCTATGCTTCGGACGATGAACATATGAAAATTGCTTACAATAGACCTATTGCTGAAGAATCCTATGCTGGGCAAATAAGGATAATGGAGCTTCTTAGAACGTGGCTTCTAATAAACGCTAAAAACTTTGTTTCGGAAAACATAGACGATATTGTTAGGCAAATACGTAGAATGCCGGACATTGTTTTCTACGTTTAAACTTTTTTTAAATCATGGGTGTTTCAAAGTGTTCACATCAACATACTACATAATTGTATGTCCTATTTGCGGTAAATACTATATAGCACATCAAAGCCAAGCTCTACAGTACCATATAGCTATGAGAGAGCATGTGAGAGAAGAGCACAGTGAAGAGGTTCCAGACGATTTTAAAGGCTATGCGTGGACAGATAGGATAGTGCTTGTTATTCCAGTAGACGATGTAGTTTTGTTGGCTGTTAAACAGCATGAAGAATATTATCGTAAAAACAGAATACCTATATTTATAGATAGGAACGTTGGAAAGAAGGAGGAACAGTAGTTATGGTTCTTAAATGCCCTATCTGCGGTAGAGAGGAACTTAGGAGAATACGTGTTCCAGAGGAAAAAGCGGTTACAATAGTGTTTAAGTGTTTGTTCGCTGTTACTGTTGATGAAGGGCTTTCAGATGAGGAAATAGAGGAGCTTTTTAAGTCTGATGAGTTTAAGAGGAGGTTTAAGGAGTGGCTAAGGACTTTCCCATAGCTTTCTAAAACATATTTTTTCCCAGCTGGGAAAAATATAATACTATATCTACTACTTCTACTACTATATATACTGTGTTCTGATTAGTGGGTGTTCTACGGTGGCGTATAAGCCTATTCGAAGTACTAGAGGGCTGCTAATACTTGTTCTCCTATCTCGTGGAGTTAAGAGAACAGCTGATATTGCTGAAGCATTAGACCTTGAAACCAAGGTTGTAAGCAGCTACCTTAACGTTTATCGGAGATGTGGACTAGTAACTAGAAGTGGACCTATCTGGAGCCTAACAGATAAAGGATATGAGGTTTTAAATGAAACATTAGAGTCTATTAGGAAACTAAATGAGTTTGGTAAAATTTCTGTCGAACCTTTAAAACAGACAAAAGAATACAAAAGAATACAAAACTTGACAAAAGTTCACAAAAGAATACAAAAAAGTTTTGTCACCATCACGGGGCTTACTGGGTTTCTCAATAGGGTTGAAACAGTTCTCGGTAGAAAGCTTAATGAGCTCGAGAAGAAGCTTCTCACAACCTTATGGACGCATTTCGCTAGAACCGGTTCCAGATACCTTTACTGGTCCCGGCTTCAACAAGTAGTAGAAGTAGAAGATATACTGGAACTTAAAGAGGCAATTAAGGAGCTTAAACAACATAACATAGTGTATCTATGGCTTGACAGACAAATAGGCGATTGGAAAATAGGCTTAAAACAGAGAATAACCGATAGGGAATAAGCTTTAAATATGTTTTTCCAACCTATTGGCAAGAGTAAAAACTTTCTCCCTCATATTTTATAGTTCCCAGCTGGGAGAGATATATTATAGGGATAGATTATGGGTGATACTTCAAATATAAGTGCTCTTCAAGCTTGGATTCAATGGTTCACTAGCAAGTATGCAACTTATCCCGGTAGAAAATATGTTGTAAGAAGAGTATTCGAAGTAAGAGACATAACAGATAAGAGAATATGGTATTACGAGAGGATTCAGAGGCTTCTTGGCTTACATAAGGCAAGCTACGGGTTCATAGGTTACTTCACCAGTCTTGACCCTCAAACTCTCGAATCTGTAGCTATAATTGATGTTAAATCTGGTGAGGAAATAAATTCGAAAAATATTTCGACAAACTATGTTGTAGAGAACATTTCTGGTGCTTCAGATAGGTTCTTTGCGAAAAAAGCTGGCGGCGGTAGTGGTCAGTCAACTGTTGATGTTTTCTCTCTTCCAGACATAGAGTTTCTTGGAACGCTAACTATTGGGGATGCGGATGTTGACACCATATTTGTTGAAGACAAATACTTAGTAGGGGAAGGCGGTGATGTTAACGGAATATCCTCTCTAGTAATATATGATTTGGAAACTATGGAGCAAATTGGTGCAGCAGCTAATCCGGACGGCTCTACTAGTGGTGGAGTGTGCAAAGCAATACATGAGGGTGAGCCGGTAGCTTTCTGGTACTGGAATCCGGAAGCTGGAAAAATTAAGGGGAGGTTTGTTAGGCTAAGCGACTTCTCAACGATAAAGGAGGTTTTGATTGATGTTTCAGCAATAGAGAACATAGAGGTTCATGGTGCTGTTAGCTACGGTGAAGCCGAGGTTCTCTACGGTATTGCAACCGCTGGTGTTATTGCGGCTGTTTCGCACTGCTGGTTGACAGAGAATGTTAGGTCCGAAATATACACTACCAATATTAGACCTATTTCAACAACATTCGATAAGGGAAAGTACATTGGCATAGCAAACATTTACATGAACAAGTTCTTTTCGTTCAGCATGTACTCAGACCCTCTAAGTGCGTTGGGCAAGAATATTGCAGTATATGCTGTACTGAGCCATAGAGACATTTTCGTAGGTAATGCCCATCACTTTGGAGCAGCAGCTAACGTTGACGAAGACGTTTTCGCAGCTGGATGGACTATTGGAGAGTACGGGTTAACAGAGAGTGAGAAGTTCCAGTTAGCTGCTTATCCGATAAGTGAAATCGAAAAGGAAACTCTGGAAATCTTATCTATTGAATAGTTTTCTACTTTAAAAAACTATTGAAAAGTTTGTAACGTTTAAAAATAAATCAGTAAAAATATTTTAAACCACAACAAACTTGTAGGGTGAGGTGGGTTCTTATTCCAGAATACGTTAAAGTAGGTGATAAAATAATAGTTTACGAGTGTTTTGAGCGACCAAGAAACAAGGACGGTAAAATACATAGGCATCATATGCCGCCAATGGTTAATGTTCTCGGCGACTACAGTTTTAAAACGCTATCATGGTATGATAAGAAAGCTATAGAGGCTTTCTTCGACGTTGAGAGGCTTCTAAACTACCTTGGAGTTACGTTAACAGCTCAAATTAAGCATGAAATAGGTTTCTACGTTGCTAAACTATCGAGAAAAATATGGAGAAAAAACATTTTAGTGTGTTTAGTATCGTACATTATTTCTAGAAAGTATTCGGCAATAACTCTTAAGGAATTCATAGATAAGGCTGTTGAGTCAAGGTATTTGCCACTATATGAGGTTAGAAAGTTTAGGAGGGCTCTTACAAAATACTATGACTTAATACCGAAAATAGATAGGAGAAAATACATTACACGAATTGTCTCACAACTAAGCTTACCTTTCGAAGTAGAAAGACTATCATACATAATATACAATGCTTTATCTAAAGTTGTCTCGGCGACTCCACCAGCCCTAGCTGCTACAAGTGTTTACCTAGCTACTAAGGCTCTACTGTTAAATGTTAGGCAAGATGAAATAGCTAAGGCTGGCTCAGTAACTGACCAAACTATTAGAAATACTTTGAGAAAGGCTGAAGGTAAGGTTGAAATAATTGTTAAGGTGTAGAGCCATGTTTAAAATAGTTTGTTCAAAATGCGGACATGTTATATTTGAGGTTAAGTACGACTTTAAAAACAAGCGTGCTAAGCCTTCCGAGCAGTTCGGAGCTATTCCGGTAATATTAGATAGCTACGGATGGGTTTGCCCTAAGTGTGGTAAAGCAGTTGCTAAGCCTTCTGCTGAAGATGTTGAGGTAAGAATTCTCTAAGATATTTTTTTCAATATTTCGCTTGCACACATAAATTCTCTTTTCTTCCAAGTATACGCTACTGTGTTCATGTTTAGAACGCATATGATTCCTTCTTTTCTAGCTCTAAGCATTATGTCTGCGTCTTCGTGTATTTTCTTTTCCGGGTTAAACCATAGCTTAACTTTTTCAAGGTCTATTAGGGTGGCTCCCATATGGTATGTTTCTACTGGTTCGCAGCCTTTCAAGTGTTTTGGTTTTTCAATTTTTGGTGGTTCTCTACCGTACCATGCTATTATTGGTGCTGCTGAGAACCCGGCATTTACGTGTTGTTCCATGCATTCTTTTAGTTTTTCAGCAATATCTTCTGGTACTATTACGTCGTCGTCTACGAATAGTAGGTATTTTGCTTTAATTGACCTTGCTATTGAAAGTACTTCGTTTCTAGCTTCCGGTATTGTTGTGTATTTTCCTTTAGTAACTATTATGTAGTGGTTTTTCATGTCGAAGTTTTTCTCCACAACTTCAAGTATTTTGTCAATGTAGTTTAGTGCTGTGAAATGTAGTATGTATGTTTTCTCTCCATATCTCCACCGTATTTTGCTTATATGTTTAAGGCATTCGGCTAAAACTTCTAAACGGTTTAAACCAATATCTGGGCAGTATGGGAAACTTACAACGCCTATTGTAAGCTTCAAAACGTTTACACCTACGATTAAATTTGTATGTTTCTTTTATAAACTTCTTCTATAGGGTGGGAAAATGAAATTGATTATTGCTGAGAAAGAAGAAGCCGCTAGGAGTATTGCTGAGGCTCTTGGAGCAGACAGTGAAGTACGTGAGGAAGTTAAAGGACATAGGATAACGTATTTTGAAGGCTCCGGTCTAATAATTGTGCCGGCGAGAGGTCATCTTATAGAGCCGATACCGAAGGGAATACGTTTTGCAAAACTATGGGAACTTCCAATACTTAACATAGAGTGGAAAGTTAGAGATAGAGAAGCCGATGCTAGGCTAAGGCTAATAAAAATGCTTTCCGGTCAAGCTGAAGAGGTTATTGTTGCCACCGATTGGGACCGTGAAGGGGAAAGTATTGGCTACAATATTTGCTATCATAAGTTGAAGCTGAAAAACCTAGCGGATTTCAGAAGAATGTACTTTAACGCATTAACTCCAGAGTTTATTAGGAAAGCATACGAGAATTTAACGTACATGGATGAGTCATTGCTGACTAAGGGCTTAGCAAGGTCTATTGCTGACTCAATTATAGGTTTAAACATAACTAAGGCTTTAACGCTAAGGTTTAAAGCCTTATATCCGGAGGTTAAGCAAGCGTTTTCGCTTGGTAGAGTGCAGTCTCCACTGCTAGCATATGTTACATTGAAGACTAGGGCTGATTTCGAAGTTAAACCGTCAACTTATGAGAGAGAAGAAGAGGACTACAAGTACTTCATAGTTTACAGCGTTAATGGAGAAACCTACAGTATTGAAGTATATGAGGATTTAGGTGAAGAACTAGTAGTTAAGGACATTAAGAAAACTGTTGAAGAGTTTACTCAAGCAGAACTACTTTACGATACTAATGGAATAATTTCAGCAGTAAAAGAGCTTCCGCCTAGCGAAACCATGGAAGTTATGGAGCAAATGTATCTTAAAGGCTGGCTAACGTATCCGAGAACGAAATCTAAGTGGGTTTCTGAAGAGTATTTAAGCCAAGTTTTCGAAGCTATGAAAACGTATATTCCTAAGTTGTCTGAAGGAAACTTTAGTGTTGAGAATAGTCCTTCAACAAACAGCTGGTATGCTGAGGGAGGGAAGTTCGCTATCCTATTGACTCCGGAAGGTGTTAAAGCATATTTCGAAAACTACATGAGCCTTAAAGAGAAAATCGTTGCTACTAGGGTTCTTAGGAGAATGGTTGTTACATTAGCTCCGCCAGTTAGGAAGGAAACAACATATGTTATTGTTGAAAATGAGGAAGGAGAACGCCACGAAATAGAGTGGTGTAGTAAAATACTTAATAATCCAGTTGAGATTGTTAGCTACGAAAGCTCATATGAGCGTCCACTACCAGCTATTGGAGATAAGCTTAGAGTTGTGAAACATAGACTATATGAGAAGAGAAAATCACACTATTCTTCATTAGATATTGAAGTGTCGAAACTTACGGACTCCAACATGGTTGAGTGGATGATGTCTGTTGGTTTAGGAACAGAAGCTACTAGACATGAGTTTCCAAAGATTCTTAGGGAAAGACATTACATTAGCAACTCCAACATACCTACGTTGCTTGGCTTAAAAGTCTCCCAAGTAATTTCTAGAATCGGGCTAGATGAAAAACTAACTAAGAAAATGGAGTGGAGAATTGAGAAACTAGAGACTTTAAGGCAGCTAAGCTTCTTCCAGAAATGGATAGGCGAAATAACGAAAACACTTATAGAAAACATTAAGGAATTACCGGATGAAATCTTTAAGTTCAAGTGTTCTAAAGGTCACGAACTCAAAATAGCCCAATATGGAGGAAAACGTACTGCGATAATAGGGAAATGTCCGGAATGCAATACAAGATATGTAATAACTCTCTAAACTACTTTAAAAACTATTTTTTACACATTACGGGTGGTTTATGGGTAGATTTACTATGGTTAAGTATGAGCATTACAAATATACTGTGTATATTAGAGGTGAAGGGCGGAAAATTTTAGACGAAATAGCGTCTAAGGTGAACATGACTAAGTCTGATATAATGGTTATTGCACTGAAACTTCTGAAACATTTTATTGAAGCTGGGGTAGGTGAAACAGCAATATACGATATGCCTAATGAATTATGGGTAAAGATTTATGACATGCATAAACAGTATTTGGGACTCTAAGGTTTACTTGAAGAGTTACCGGAGAAACTACCTTAGGAAAACTCTATCTTCTACTTTTTCAAACACACTTAACGTTACTTTAAGGGTGTCCTTATGAGGTTTAAGGTTAGGGTTAAACCTACAGAGGATAGAAGCTATGAAGTACTGATTGAGCCGGAAAGAGTAATATTGATAATGGGTCGTAGAGGCTCCGGTAAAACAAACTTAGCTAAGGTTTTTGCTGAAGAGTTCATATTGGAGAACCCTAGGAAACATAGAGTGCTAGTGTACGACCCGATGAAAGAGTATCCTTCACGGTATATTAGAATGTTTACTCTGAAAGATATTGAGAAACTAGTGGTTCATAGGGGACTTCTAGGTTTAAACCCGACTCCAACATTAGCCATATTTGACGAGTTATCGGCTTCTCTTAGAATTCCAAAGAGGAGGAAGGTTATTCAGCCAGTTCTAATAGAGTCGGTTGTTTCCGGTAGAAAGTGGGGCGTTGTTCCAATAATGATAGTTCAAAGCGGTAGAACTTTGAGGTATTTACAAGATGTATATGAAAATATTAGTGACTTCTTTGTTTTCGACATACTTCCCGGCTCCGGTACTACAAGGTGGTTAGCTGAGTTAATTGATATTAGCGAATCTAAGCTTAGAAAAATGATAAAGAATCTAAGAGAATATGAGTGCCTACATTTAGACATTTTAACAAGCTGGAGAACTGGGGAACCACATTTCAACGTGTTTAAACCTAGGTTAGCTATTGAGGAAACACCATCAGACTACGAAGCTAAGAGAATAATAGTTGAAAGGTCTCTAACAACTATTGAGAAAGTTGGCATTCTAGCATTCCACTACGGTTTAAGCAATGAGAAAATAGCTGAACTACTAGGGTTAAAGTATGATACCGTAAAGTCTATGAAGTATAAGTACAAGATTAGATACCTTAAGAAGAGAAGAGAACAAATACTACCGCTCTAAAACGTTTTTTTACAAAAACACATTTTTAAAGGGTGAGTTAAGTATGCCGGTAGCATACTATCTAATACAACCGGACGATAGAAACCACCTAACAGTTAAAGGAATATATATTAGACCAGATGCTGGTGAGCTAAAACAACTATTAGAAGGTAAAGTACCAAGAGAACTTGAAATAGGTGTTTTCAGCGAGGAAGCCAAAGAAAACTATAGGAAAGTAGCTGAGCTCTTTAAAAACAAGAAAGTAAGCACAATAATCATTAAAAGCTATGCTTTTGTAAAGCCGGAGTTCAGCTATAGAGTTAAGCCATCGGACATTGAAATAGATGTTTCTTCGCCATTCATACCAAAATATATTTTAAAGCTTAAGAACAAAAAGGTAATCATAACGGTCAATAAGTTTCAAGACAAAATAACTGTTGAAGAGCTAAAGTACTAGCATTTTCTCTATATTTTAAAATTTTTCTTGCCAAAAACGCTTCATATTGCTTAAAGCTGATGGTTGGCTTGGCGGTTTCCAATGTATTGTTACTTCTCTTGTTTCAACATAGGTTCTTAAACCTTTGCTTTCAACGTCTCGCATGAATTCCCAGTCTTCCCAAACAGTTTTCCTAGGATTAAACATTATGTTTGATGGTAGTTTTTCAAGGTCAATCATTAGGGCTCCAGCCCATATGAAGCTTACACGTACAAGCCTAAAGTTCTTCACAATGTTTTTCCAATGGTCTTTTAGAATATGTTCTGAAAGATACTTTAGAAGTGTAGGTGGTTTTTCAAGAACAGTTTTCCCAGCTGGGAATCCGTTCTCATCATATTCCAGCTTATGAATACTTGAATTTACAATTATACTGTAGGGTTTTGGCGGATTATTTTCAACATTAGCTCTTTCCTCCATACCTACAATACCCCATGCAACATGGTATGTTTGTAAAAGCTCTCTGCTCTCCTCAAATATTGTTGGAGGTACTAGAACATCGTCGTCTAGGAAGAAAAGGTATCTGCAATATTGTCTGGAAGTTTGTAGGATTTTATTTCTAGCTACCGGTATTTTAACTGGTTCTTTAAACGATATTTCAACTACTTCTTTTGCCCAATAGTTTCTAACGAGGCTTCTTAGTTTCTCCATGTATCTTGGGTGTGAGTATGAAACTACGAGTATTTTTCTCCCTAAGCTCCACTTGGCTGATGAAGCGTATTTCAAGCATAGAGGTACTGTTTTAAGCCTATTGAAAAGAACAACACCTATGCAAAGGTCTTTAGAAAACATACTTTTCTATTCCTCTAAGAGAAACTGTGTAATGGTATTTTCTAGCTTCCTCTTTAGCTTTAGCACTTGCTTCAGCTACCCAGTGCTTATCCTCTAGTACTTCCTTCATTGCTTCTGCAAGGTCTTCTGGTCTATATACTTTGTTTTCGAAAACCATTATTCCAATGTATTCTTGTAGCTCTACTTTATAGTATGGTACTAGCTTACCGAATGTTGGCTTAACTAGCTCATTCATTGGTTTTGCGTCAACACATATTATTGGCTTACCCCACCACATTGCCTCAACTATAGGTACTCCTAGACCTTCACTCATTGATGCATGTACGTAGCAATCTGATGCAGCAATCATTCCATGTATTTCTTCTTTAGTTAAAGTTCCAAATCTTAAGTCTAGGACAACGTTTTTCGTTCCTTCCGGTAGTTCGAAACTGTTGGTGAAAATATATACTAGGAATTTTCTTCTTGTTTTCTGTGAAAGTATTTGGGCTGCTTTAACTAGTTTGTCAAGTCCTTTACGTGGCTGGTTATATGCAATGTATAGGAATACGAAATAGTCTTTCCATAGTCTCCTATAGTGTTGTCTCCAGCCTTCTATTTCGTATTTTGATGGAGGATTTATTCCCGGATAAATTATGGTATTGTAGTATAAGCCTATTTCTTCAAGTTTTTCCGCAACAAATTTTGTTGGAGCAATGATTGTCGGGTGTCTCATGTGAACTATTTCCTTATGGTTTGGCTCTATTGTAGGGTAGCCTTCTAGGAAAGGCATCCACGATATTTTAGGTGCATGTATAGCATATAGTGCTTCGCATACGAATGGTGCTACATGCCATGACATGAACACTGGTATTCCTTTTCTCTTAGCCGGTACTCTTCTAATAATTACTTGGTCTCCTTGTTTGAAAACGAAAATACGGTCCATTGGCGGGTCGCTTGTTACTTCAACCTTGTACCCTATGCTTTCAAGATATTTTCCAACGTTAATTCCAACTACTTTAAGTCCGGAAAGCATTTGAGGTACATAAACTATAATGTCCGGTTCCGGCAAAACTGATTCCCGATAAAAATTTCTAACACTTAACGCATTAATTTTTTACCGGTGAAAAGTTTTGACCAAAGTTTTGGTTACCGGTGTAACCGGTTTCATAGGTTATAGCTTGTCCGAGAAGCTTTTAGAGAAAGGCTATGACGTATGGGGTGCTGCTAGGTTTTCAGCACAAACACGTAGAATACCGGATGGGGTTAAAGCATACCAGTGCGATATAACAGACCCTTACAGCGTTACTAGAATGGTTAAGGATATTAGACCAGACATTATAGTTCACCTAGCAGCTATGACACCGGTTTCTCTAAGCTACAATATGCCGAAGTACTACATGGAGGTAAACTACTATGGTACAGTAAACTTGGTGGAAGCTGCTAGGAGAATTGAGAATTTAAAAGCGTTCATATATGCTTCAACAAGCGAAACATATGGTCAGCAAGAAAAATTCCCACTAGTAGAGTCAATGAATAGGCAGCCGAATACGCCATACTCAATATCGAAGTATGCTGGAGAACTGTACGTTAGAGTTTACGCTAGAGAAGCATTTGACTTCCCATCTGTTGTAGCAATACCTTTCAACACATACGGTAGAGCAAAAGTTGGGCAGAAACATTTCGTAATAGAGAAAATAATTTGCAACATGCTTAAAGGAGTAGATAAGCTATACTTAGGAGACCCAGATGTTGTCAGAGACTTCATGTTTAGAGAAGACCATGTAAACGCATACTTGAAAATAGTTGAAGCAGTAGAGAATGGGAAAGAAGAAATATACGGTGAAGCATTCAACTTCGCAACCGGTAGAGGAGTAACTATTAGAGAACTAGTTAAAATCATTAGTAAAATAATTGGGTGGGATGGGGAAATAATATGGTACACCCATGTTAGACCAGCAGATATTAGGAAGCTAATAGGAGACTACAGTAAAGCCAAAAGAATTCTAGGATGGGAGCCAAAATACAGTCTAGAAGAAGGTCTTAGAAAAGCTATTAAGGAATGGTCCGATGCACTAACTACTCCAATTTACTAGAGATACTAGTATATACTAGTTTAACTAGTATATGGCTCAATATTTTTTCCCATGTTTCTTCTAGGAAAAGAAGGGTGATAAGCTATTGGTGTAAAGGATTTTGAAAATAAAGTAAAGAATAAGTGCAGTGAGCTAAACATTATTTGCGTAGGCGAGTTCGCTGAAAAACTACCATATTCAACGGGCTACGAGGCTTCATTCAACTGGGACGAAGTAAGACCGGAACATGTGATAAGTCTTGAGTCCGAAAAGGTGCTAAAACTTTTGGAAAAAATGAGTAACAGAATAGACATGGTTGTTCTAGGATGGGAACATCACTATGATGTTACGAACAATTGGGTTTTCATATACGCCGGTAATCGGGCTATTTTAGCTGTGAAAGTTGAGGTCTAAAATGTGTTTTTTATCTAAAATATATTTTATTTTGGCTTAACAGCTACTGCGAAAATGTTGCCATTATATCTATGGTAAAATATTTTTTCTTCTTGTAGCTGTGTTACATGCCATCCCACATATGTTAGCTGTCTCCTAAGGATTTCCCCGGTATATGTGTGTAAATGTGATGGGTCGTACTCTGCGTACCTCATTAAAGGTACTGTTACAAGTATTAGACCGTATGGTTTAGTTACACGGTATGATTCTCTTAGAACTTGTATAGGGTTTTCAACGTGCTCAATTATGTCGAAAGCTAAAACTACGTCAAAGCAGCTGTTTCTGAATGGTAGTTTTTGTGCGTCACATTGTATGTCTGGTTTTCTATGTCCAAACCATAGTTTAACGTCTATACCTACGTAGTGACCTCCAGCCTTAGTTACTGCTTCCTCATAGACTTTGTTGAAACATCCTAGCTCAAGAACTAGGTCACCTTTCTTTACGAATCTTCGCACAGCATCTTCCTTTTCAAATATTGGAAACCAGTTGCCATAACCAGCCGTTTTCAATAGCTCAGCCCCCGTAGTTTAAAGTGGCTTGTTTAATCCTAGATTTAAGAACTCATTGTAAACTATAACCACCGGGGAGTCCAATATCGGAGTCCCCAGAATATTTTTTTCACAATCGAAACTATGTTTAGAAATGCTATTTAAACTTAGTTTCAAAAACCAACCCCCCTTAAGATTAAATAGTCTAGCCCCCGTCTCCTTACGTTCAAAACCCCCCGGGTCTTCTACATGTGTTTTAGATGTCTGTGCCACCGGTAGATTGAATGTAATACTTAACTACAGTTTAACAATGCTGTTTAACATCATATTCCCAAGACTATTCAATCTATTACCCCCCGTACTGCTAAGCATGTTACCCACCGGGACATCTAATCCATTACCCCCCGTAAGGCTTAATGTACTGTTTAATCTAGGATTTTTCCAAAATCCGCTATTTAACATGTTACCCCCCGGGTCGTTTTTGTCTAATCTGCTATTTAATCTGCTATTTTGGTTCCCCAGACCATTAAACATAATATTTCATTAAGTCTTTCTTTAAGATAGCGAATTGGATACCGTGTTTTTAAAAGAAAACACGGGGGGTAGTAGATTAAATCTACTATTTTTATTCCCAAGACCATTAAATCTGCAATTCAACACTACGGGGGGTAGCAAATTAAAACCCACGGGGGCTATTACGGGGGTAAGCAGATTTAACAGTACGGGGGGTGGTGTTTTTAATCTCAGATTTGTATTTTTCCAAAATCATCTTGGGAATATGTTTTTAAGTCTGAGGTTGAATTGCCGATTAAATGTTCCGGGGGGTTAGGTATTTAGTGTTAAACGGAACGTCACGGGGGTTTGTGGTTTTAATCTCACGGGGGTTAAGCTATTTAACCTCATAGTTTGTGTTCTTGGGAATCTACGATTAAATATGCTAGTTAATAGCCTACTATCTCTACGGCTTAACTTACCGGTGGGTATGCTTGGCAATCTTAGCTTTACTTTGCCGGTGGGTGTCCTTTTCAACTACACGGGGGTTATTCTATCTAACAGCCTATTCCCAAGAATATTGAATCGTAGATTAAACATGCTAGCTTATTAGTATTCTGCATTACCGGTGGGTAGCGGTTTCAAACCAGTATTTAACTTCCCGGTGGCTACTTCATTTTTCTTGCCGGTGGCAAACATATTTAATCGTATTTTAAAACTGCCGGTGGGTACCATATTTAAACTCCCGGTGGCACATGTTTTTAAAAGCGTATTTACTGTTCTTGGGAATATGGCTTCTAAAAACACTGTTCAGCGTAGACTTACCTACATATTTAATGAGGCGGGGGCTATGGTTCATAGTCTATGATTGACTGTTCCGGTGGCTGAGCTATTCAATCTTAAGGGGGGTTGCTCGGTTCCTCTTCTTGGGAACCGCTGTTTTAACTGTAGATTTCAAAGCCTACTGAATTCCAGATTAGTTTTTAAGGGGGGTCTGATACTTGGTGTCCCGGTGGTTAATGGTTTAATTTACTGCTTAAATCTTAAGGGGGCTAATGGTTTAAAACAAGGAAGGAACAATGTTTTGCTTAAGCATTTTCATAGCTGGTTTTGCTTAGAAGCATAATTCAATCTTAAGGGGGGTTATGTCTTTACTCTTAAGGGGGGTGTTAGAACGGTTTAAAGGGGGAATATGTTTGCTAATTCATGTTTAAAGTTATGATTCAATATGCACTGCAATATGTAATTAAGTTCAATACTGAATACTAAGGGGGGTTCAATACTTAGTGTTAGCTTTAACCTCCCGGTGGCTAAGCGTATCAGTCTAGGGGGGAATAGGTTTGAAGTGTATTTTCTCACATAGAAGTGTACACTTAAAACTACGTTTAAAAACCCGGTGGCAAATTCAGCTAAAGCGTTAAATAAGGAAAATAACATTTCAACAGCACCCACTAAGCTTAAGGGGGTTCCCAGCTAGGAACTACCGGTGGCTATTAAAG
>Ga0190311_1000071_pt1 | contig 36286 bp, 29 predicted proteins | sample 48700789_MG_FD_165037 | JGI IMG/M metagenome (GOLD analysis project Ga0190311, IMG submission 165037) | Hydrothermal vent sediment bacterial communities from Southern Trench, Guaymas Basin, Mexico - 4870-07-8-9_MG | ecosystem: Environmental > Aquatic > Marine > Hydrothermal vents > Sediment ...
TTGCCTGGACTGTCGGATCCTCCTTGAATATCCTTATGTACTCTTTGGCCTGCTTCTTTATATATTTCATTGTTTCCTTAGCCTTCCTTATGAATTTGTCGTCCACATCCCTCCTGACCCCTCCTACTTTCCCAATGCTATAAACCACTCTTCTTCCTCCCAGAATCTCCAGCACATCCAGAACTTTCTCTCTGTCTCGCCAAGTATACATAAATATAGTATCATATCCAGCTTCATGAGCAGCGACTCCGAGCCAAAGGAGGTGGCTATGGATCCTTTCGAGTTCCAATCCTACGATCCTAAGCATCATCGCTCTTTCAGGGATCTTATCCTCGATATCAAATATTCGTTCGATACCCATTATAGCTGTGAGCTGATGAATCCCGGAGCATATGCCGCATATGTGCTCTGCTATGAATGGAACACTTATCCAGAGTTTTGATTCTAACAGTTTTTCTATGCCCCTATGGTTGTAGCCAAGCTCAATGTCGGCATCTACGATTTTTTCGCCCTCAACCTTAATCTTAATCGTTATGGGCTCTTTGAGTGCTGGGTGGTAGGGACCTATGGGGATATAGAGACCCATATCCTTCACCTCCATTATTTCTTTCGAAGCGGATGATAATCCTCCGGCACATCCCTAGGTAAGAGGATCCGTGAAAGTCCCTTATGGCCAATAAACTTAACTCCTAATAAGTCATAGACCTCTCTCTCATATACAATCGCTACCGTGAATATATCTGTTATTGTTTCGATCTCAGGTTTGTCCCTCGGAATCCTTGTTTTTAAGCAAAGCAGAGGATAGCCATCCATCTTCACGGGTGCTAAATGATAGATGAGCTCCATAACCCCCTCATCTGGGAGGTCAACGCCAGATATTGTTGTGAGGTGACGATACCCCTTTTCTTTTAGAATCCTTATAGAATCTTTTATCTTCTCCATGGGCACCTCGGCCCACGCCACATTATATTTATCGACCTTTACCTCGGTTTCAATACCAATCTCTTTGAGCCACTCCACAATGCTCTGCGCCTGAGAACTAGAAACTTGTTTTTGCTCTGAGCCCATATTCCCCACCTAAGCCTTCTCTATTTTCTCTACTTCTCCCTTATCTATCTTCTCTATGAGAGCCGCTATGGCATCAATTATTGCTTCTGGTCTTACTGGGCAACCAACAACATATGCATCCACAGGGATTACCTTGTCTACTCCGCCAAGCACATTATATGCTCCCTCAAATGTGGAACCAGAAGTAGCACAGGTTCCAATAGCAACAACGAACTTTGGGTCTGGCGTCTGCTCATATATCCTCTTCAGCAATTCAACTTGTTTTCTAGTCACAGGCCCCGTGACCAGTAAAACATCAGCGTGACGAGGAGAAGGAGCAAGTTTTATGCCAAATCTCTCCAAATCATATTTAGGCGTAAGCGCATCAATAATCTCAATATCACAGCCATTGCACCCCCCAGTATTCACATGGAAAACCCAAAGACTCCTCTTAAAGGCCCATCTTTTCACTTTTTTAAGCATATGGACACCCAAGTCTCCATATATCGCTTAGAATATCCTCATAAAAAATAACAGGTATTTACACATCAAATTTTAAAAGTGTGAGCTAACCACTAAGAAGCCCTATATCTTTATGGGCGCACAGGAATTACCAAGCCTTTAAACGGCTTAAACTATAATCTCACCTAGATTCGCTCAGATTATGAGCTCCGATCGCTCACTATCAGCCAATGTAGAAATATTACTAAAATCAAAGGCTAAATAATCGCCGAGATACCAGCTGTAGGGCTCTTCTAATACATAGATCGTCCCCCAGATAAAATATTTATCAGATAGATTTTAAGGATATTTCGAAAAGTTTAACTGGTATCTCAAGGGTGACATATGTGGACGTGCTAAGCTGGTTTTGGGCTAATGTTCTACCAATATTGCTGATAATACCTATTATTGGTGCTTTCATCGTCGCTGCTTTGATGTACATTAGCAAAAAACTAGCTGACTATGTGGCTATAGGAATAACATTCATTGAGCTTCTAATAATAGTAGGAATGGCGCTGAGGTTCGACTACACGGTAGGCAACTTCCAGTATGAATGGTATGCTCCATGGCTTCCAAACATAGGAATAAACTTCCACTTCGGTGTCGATGGTATAGGTATGGTAATGCTTCTCTTAACGGGAATAATAGGCTTTCTGGCTGCTTGGGCATCACTCTATCATATTCCAGTGGAGAGAAACAGATCACTCTACTTCGTTGTTTACCTGTTATTTGAGGTTGGCATATTGGGTACCTTCGTCTCCCTAAACCTGGTGATATTCTACCTATTTTGGGAACTAGTATTGCCATCAATGTTCTTACTTATAGGGTGGTGGGGGCCTCATCCAGAAAAAGCAAGACACGCGGCAATAAAATTCTTCATATTCACCTTTGCAGGCTCAATATTTATGCTGCTAGGGTTCATATACCTATACATGGTATCGCCAACCCCCACATTTGAGATGATAACCCTTGCTCAGCAGAACATCCCTCCACAACTCCAGACGATCGCTTTTGGACTCATATTTATAGGGCTAGCAGTGAAGCTACCTCTGTTCCCACTACATACATGGTTACCAGACGCCCACGTGGAGGCACCAGCACCAGTCAGCGTCCTCTTGGCGGGCCTACTACTTAAGATGGGTGGTTATGGATTTGTTAGGATGGCATGGATTATTCCTGCTGGTTTTGTCGGATTGATATGGTTCTACCTGCCTTTAGCAATTATAAGCGGTATATATTCAGCGTTCGTTGCTATGGGCCAAGATAATTTCAAACGATTGGTTGCATACACATCGATAAATCATATGAGTTATGTGTTCTTTGGAACAGTAGCAGCGGCATATGCTGTTGTTAATGATGTAGGAACAGACTTCGTACCACTAGCCGTGGCTGGGAGCGTCTTCGAAATGTTTGCACATGGGATAGCTATAGGACTCATGTTCCTGATGGCGGGCGTACTTCTGAATCATATAGGGACATACCATATAAGTGAACTTGGAGGTCTAGGAAAAGTTGTTCCGCGGATAGCAACACTAATAATATTTGGAAGCCTAGCGGTCTTTGGCCTGCCCGGACTCATAGTATTTGCTGGTGAGATACAGATATTCGTTGGGGCACTGAGTATATTCATAACCGCCAATGTTCTCTGGACAATAATTATATTAATAGCACCATGTATTATCGTAGCGACGTACCTATGGGCGATAAGAAGACTGATCATGTCGGAGAAGACGCCAACTGTTGAAAAGGCTACCGACATACCAATAGGTGAGTTGATACCCTACGCAGTATTCGGATTACTAATAATACTGTTCGGCGTATTCCCGTTCCTAATCACAAACTACATGGCAACAACAATTATCAGTCAATTTGTCTCATGAGGTAGTCCGAATGGCGGGGATAGGTGAGCTATTCTTAGAATCTATTGGGATATTCACAGCGAGACCCGGACTCGCAGCAACAACCACAATACTTTTTATAGCAGTGCTTCTATGTCTGTTGATAGAGAAATTTGGTCAGCCAAAATACTATAGGCTGGCCTTCATAATATCGCTATTAGCACTGATAATAACCGAAGTAATAATACTACTCTCCCCCATCGAAACATTAGATCCAACCAACCAATTCTATCTGTACGACGGATTCGCAAAGTTCTTTGCCACATTCGGCATATTCGTGACAATAGCTATAATAATCATAGCTCAATACTATATGAAGGGTCTCCCAGAAATACCAGTATTCTTCGCTTGTATGACCGGAATAGCTATAGGGCTTATCCTTCTCCCAGCAGCGACAGATCTTATAGCACTCTACGTTTCCTGGGAATTACTATCAGTCCCACTTTACGGTGTCGTCCTATATTCATTTAACTGGAGAAAAAGTGCTGAGGGCGCACTAAAGTACTATGTGCTTGGTGCTGTTAGCTCAGCATTTCTAGGATTAGGATTTGGTCTAATGATCGTCGTGAGCGGCACCTCGAACATATACATGCTTGGAACAGCCCTAGAACAGGCTCTACTGGATCCATTCAACAGAATAGTACTCGGCCTAGCAGTACTACTCTTAGTTGTGGGGTTCGGCGTAAAGATAACCGTTGTTCCATTCCATACTTGGGCTCCAGACACATACACCGGATCCGCACATCCCATAACAGCTTATCTCTCTGGTGCTATTAAAGCCGTTCGTTTCTCAGCACCACTAAGAGTAATAATCTTGCTGACACCACTATTGAGGATTTATGCACAAGCATACTTTGCAATATTAGCATTCATAACTATGACATATGCAAATATAGTCGCGCTTAAGCAGAGGGATATCTACAGAATGCTCGCATATTCCAGTATTGCTCAGATGGGATATGTCCTAATAGGCTTCGTCGCCGCTACGCCCTACGGAATAACAGCGGCGATATTCTACGTGTTCATATTCGCAATAGCTGAGGTTATTGTCTTCTCGGTAACTGGAATCCTCTGGAGGAGTCTAGGAATAGAAACTGTCGATGAGCTGAGTGGGCTTTCAAGCAAAAATCCATACATATCAATAATCTTTGCTTTGGGACTTCTAAGTCTATTAGGCCTACCACCACTAGCAGGGTTCCCAGGAAAAGTCTACCTATTCTTCGCAGCCGTAGACGCTAATCTCCTATGGCTCGGCTTAGCATTGGTCATAAATTCTGGGATAGGAGCAGGATACTACGGTTTGCTTGTCAAGAAAATGTTTATTGATGAGCCAAGCGAGAAAGTCGCTAAGATCCGTCTCCCACCACAGGACATTATAGCACTAGGGCTATTAGCCCTAGTACTGATAGTTCTAGGAGTATATCCAGGAATCGCGGAGCCCTTTGCACGGATAGCCGCTGAGGCATTGTTCTAGTTTTTTCATTCACATCTTTTTAGCAATTAGTCCTAGGGATGAAATTGTATTATTAATTATTGTTGTCTTAGTATTCTCTACCTTCAAAACACATACTTTATCTCTCTGAAGGCCCAGATACATTTGTGGATCTTTTTTCATGGTAGATTAGTTATGTATATATAAGCTGTTAAGTAATGTGTTTTACTGATTTCTTAGGGGATCATTATGGGGCTTATACCAAAAATATTAAAGGAAGTGTTTAAGAAGACTGCTGAGAAGCCCTTCACTATTCATTATCCATTCGTAGACATAAAACCTGTTGAGGGCTACCGAGGAAGAATTAGGTGGAAGGTGAGTGGGTGTATTGGATGTGGTATGTGCGCTACTGTATGTCCAGCAAACGCAATTGTTATGATTCCAAGCGAGAGGACAAAGACGAAGAAAGAGCCACAGTTTATTCATTACAAATGTATATTCTGTGGTCTATGCGCAGAGCATTGTCCAACAAAGGTCATAGAGCTCACACAGGATTATCATCTCTATGGTTTTAACAAGGAGGATATCAAAATAGAGGTTGTTGAGTAGATATTTTTTAGTTTCTCTGTCTCCCATAACATTATACTTTAATAATATAATATATTCTGCTCCTCTTGGTCTAGCGCCATTTAGCATTTCTTAGAAAACCATATTAGGAAACATCTTTTAAGTTTAGGATATCGAGATATCACTTGACAATAATCGTGGGGAGAAAAATGGCTCTCCTATTAGAAGAGGAAGAATTTGAAAGAATTATTCCTTTTGTCACCTGGATCTTGATTGGGCTTAATATTGTTGTTTTTGTTTTGGAACTTTATCATCCCTGGATTATTAGGGCTTTCTGTTTTGTCCCAGCAGATTTCTTTATGGGTAGGCATTTGGAGACATTGATAACATATATGTTTATCCATGAGGATATACTCCATTTACTTGTCAACATGTATTTCCTTTGGGTCTTCTGCGACGATCTTGAGAATGTCTATGGCCATGGATACTTCATATTTTTCTACCTTGCATCTGGTGTGGGAGGAGCGATTGTATATGCTGTGCTTAATACAGGCGATCCTTTTAGCGGCACTATTGGGGCCTCTGGAGCTATATTCGGTGCTATGGCGGCGTACGCGATATTCTTTCCAAGAAGGAAACTTCTGATAGTAAGTGTCTATACTCTTGAAATCGATGCTTGGAAATATGCCGTGATATACGCCATAATTGAGTTTCTATTCGCTATGCTAGGAATCTTTAAGAATGTTGCTCATACAGCTCATCTAGGCGGTTTTCTGACTGGTACTGTTATCGGCTATGTGTACAAGGTTATTGCGAAGCCTAGGATCTATAGGACTCCTCAGAAGCCATGGTGAGTTCCAGAAATGGGAACCATGCTGCTGTTAGTTTGAAAACAAAGATAATTTATTGCCGATTAGGATATGGAGATTGTGAGACAATCTGCAAATTCTTTTAGTTTATCTTTGTTTGTAGATATCAGGGTCTTTACTTTTATTGTCTTTTTTGGTTTGAGTTTGAAGATTGCTTGGCTCCTTATGTATGGATTAAAACCTATTGGGTTACCAGCCGTTAGTGTGGCTTCTAATTCTCTCGGATAAATCATCGCGGTCGCTATGACGGCTAAGTCCGTTTCTAACCACACATAATTTCTACCGTCTACTATATGCGGATCTACTCCATCAACAAATATCTTATCGTTTCCAAGCTTTCTTGCCCGCCCCCTTAGTATGATAAATTCTCTTAGCTTAATGTCTCTATATCGATTCGCGTTGTTGGTTATCTTAACTTCCTCGAGAAGCGATCTATCATCTAGGATGAGGTACCTCCTTGCAATCTCCAGTTCATGATCCTCGTAGTGATACTCGCTTGGCCTAGTTTTAACCCATTTAGTAAGTGGGAGCCCAAGGTCTTCGCCATCAACCACAAGTTCTAATGTTGTACCACCATACATTATTGGTACGTGGAGAGGAGCTCTGATCGGTTCTTCCGACCAATAGAGTATGTCTACACCCTTGATGGTCAACTTCTTAATAGCTCCGCCTACTTCTGTTGTCTCGATTATTAATTCCTTATCGCTGGTTCTCTCTGCTGGGCCTAACGGCTTTATATAAGGGATTTTTCTGTGCTCATAGAAACCATCCATATTAACTGTGAGGCTAAGAACTCCAAAGCCATGCTTTGCTAGTGGAATTTTTTCTTCTGAGTTTCTCTCTATAAGACCGCTATACTTTATGTCGCCATCTATATTTACTTTCAGCTTATGTATCCAATTATTTCTTAGCACTAAGTCTCCATACTCTTCCTGAGAAATCTCAAGGGCCCTGCATGGCCTTATCCTCCGCATTAATTCCTCCTTAGATATTGTTTCGAATACTACGATGTAGTCCTTTCTTTCACCAGCCATGAGCTTTAGTGGAATGCTTAGACGGAATCCCCATGGGCCAAGCAATGTGAATTTTGAATCATCAGCTGCGGCAAAGCGAAGAACAGAGTTCCCATAAACCATTGCGTACCAAGGCTTCTCGATTTTTTGTTTAGCTATCGCCCAGCCCTTAGGAAAGATATTATGTACCGCTCTCTCCACTACTACTTTATCATCAAGAATTGGGATTGCTATCCATGCATCCCTTAGCGATGGGAAATACGACCACATATCTAAGCTAAGTTCATTGTCGAGATTCTTCTTAGCTAATATTGTTACTACTGCCTTGAGGATGTTTCCTCGTATGTCGAATCTCACTGAAAGTTCTAAGTCATCATCGCTATATGTCCATGGTACCTCTTTATCATTTATTGGTAACTCGAAACCATCGATATGTATCTCAGGATATACATATATATCCAAGAGCTTAGCATGTATGGAGCCTTCAGACACCGACCAAAAGTATGATTCAATTTTTCTCTTTGATACTGAGGTTTCTATAGTATCAACTATGCTTAGTTCTGATTCCTCATCTCTAAACCTGATTTTTACTTTTCCTGCGCCCCTAAATCTTACTGTTAAATGTTCTATGCTATGTGGACCAACACTTATTAGCTTAGATGCTTTCCCAAGTACTTCGACCTCATCAGAATATATTGTTAAGTAGTCCTCAATAGTACTATCTGAATTGTTTATCAACGCTACCTCATACTCTGAGATGTCTCCATATCGTGTCTTCATTTCTGTGTGTATCCTTAGCTTTTTGTCTATTTTCAGACTGAAGCCAAATTTGAAGCCTGACATAATAAGTTCAATTTTCTCCTTTGCTTTGGCTTTAAGCTCATGCTCTCCCGGTTTCAATAAAAATGACTTGGATTTTAGGCAAACAGGAACATTACTACCCGTTTTTACCTTAAAGAATACTTCAGACTCTTCGAGATATGGACGCCGTTCTGGTGGTATGAGTTCTATGTTTATCTCACCAAACTTTATTGCAAGTAGTCTCCTTGAGTTCATATCAAATATCGCTGCCAATGTGCCCTTATCGCTACTCCAAAAATATTTCCAAGCCACATGACCGTTTATCATCATTTTTTGCGGGGGAAATACCAGAAGATAAACTAGGCTACGAGGATCATCAAAGAAATTCCTGATGGTATTATTTTTGAGTAGTTGGGGAGCCAGATTAATCATATATACGTGAGTGTGAGGCACCCACACAAATCCTAGGCGGGAATATAGACGCATAGCTCTATTTGATGCCCAAGTATGGAGACTTACTAAATCATATCCTTTTTCAACGGCTATCTTTATGCATTCAGTTAGAAGCTTCCTTCCCGCACCAAGACCCCTATACCTTGGGTGGGTAACTATGAGATCAACATACAAATTACTCTCTTCCGACCAGTGCTCACGGTATTTCATGAATGATATTACCTTGCCTCTATACTCGGCGACAAGAGTAGGGAATTTCCTTGTTCCAGCTAGCTGCACCCATATCTCATCTGGATCATATCTATGTACATTATAATAGAATCCATATGTGAAATCATACTTAGATGCCCTTATAAGCTCAATTAGGTCTTGTAGATCCTCTCTACGTATTTCCCGTACTAGTATTTCTGAGCTCATTTAAGGCACCAGAAATATAGGCTTTCAGAGAGTTTTTCAGAAATATTATTATGGTTATAAGAAAAAGGAAATAAAAGAGCTAGACTCCTAACACTTAGACTTCTTCCAATATGCTGGAAAATGCGTCATGACGTTCCTCTTCGTCTTTTTAGAAGCCCTGAATATTCGGCTGTAGTTATGTCTCCTTCTTTCATAGCTCTATCAATTATCTTTCTATAAATATTAGATTGTTGCTCGCATCTCCATAGAAAGAGCTTTGTTAAGTATCTCAATAAGTTCTTTCGAAACTTTTGATTATGCAGACATATTCCTCACCTATTCAATAGCCTCACATTTATTTGCGTTAACTGGACAGCCCTCTACAGCACGTTTAACATATCTCTCAAGTTCTGTTGGTACAATCCTCTCGGCGGATTATCATTCACCCGATATTTCGCAACTACCGCATCTTTGCCATCACTGATAGTTACTTTTATTTTGCCGTGAATAGCACCAAATAACATTTTCCTAATAAAATATGCGGGAAAAATTATATTTTAAAAGCAAGTCGTATGTGAGGGGGGAACTTTTCTTTTTTTCGCCGTTTTATTCTAGAAGCCACAACAACTGTAAGCGTAGAAACAAAAGGATGCTAGACTTATTACGGGGAGATATGGAATGGGAATGATTTTTACGTAGCCTAGCAATTATGGCTTTGAAAAGAGAGAAAAGGAAACGTTAAACAAACTTAAGAAGTTAGTAACGAAGGAAGATCTCAAGGAATTAGAAAGAAATATTTAATGGGGTAAAAATAAAATAGCGACTCCAAGTGGTAGAGTAGTGATCGATACTGATGTTCTAATACACATTATGGGAGAAAATATCATCGACGATGTTATTGATAAATACGATTTAGCACTAGCATTCCTCTCTATATGAATATCTATAGGGACTCGCTAGAATAAAAAAGTAGAGCGAGATACGAGAAATCAAAAAATACTCTTAGGGAATCATTCTTGGTGGTCTGGCCAACAAATAAAACAATGCTATACCTCTCCTAAATCTGGTTAGAGCTTAGCAAAAGAGGAGTTATTATTGACGATAGGGATCTGCTTATAAGAGTTCTATATATAGAGAGCAGCCTGCCGCTGTCACATTTTTAATAAAAAGCGTTTCAGAAGATTAGAGAATTTTAGACTGAAATTGATAGACATTGTTTTAGTATGTAGGATTATTTCGAAAAAAGATTAACGGTTAAGAATTATTTTCCCTCCTTAGAGAGATATTGCTTAATCAGTTCTGTGACTAATTTTTCGAAGGTTTCTCTGACATTTATGTTGTACAGTGCACTTGTTTCTATGTATGGTACCCTAAAACCAAATGTTTCTGAGGCCCTCTCTGCATACTCTCTACGCTTTTCATGCGAAACACACTCCACTCCTTTTTCACATAGATCCGCTTTGTTTCCCACGAGGATTATTGGTTTCTTTCCTACGCTTTTAATGAAGGTATTTATCCACTCTGGAACACTAATCAGCGTTTGGTCTCTTGAAAGGTCAAACATAACGATTCCACACATAGCGCCTTTAAGAAAAATCCCGCTTATCTCTCTGAAGGGTTTCGCGCCAGCCATATCCCATATATCCCATATAGTTTTTATTTTGCCATATGGCTCTATGCTATATGTGTCCTCCTTCTTATAGACATCAACACCTATTGTTGGTTTATATGAGACCTCAGCCAGAGGTTTTCCACCTAGATATGTTCGAATCAGAGTTGTTTTACCAACAGCCGCATCTCCAAGAACCACAACTTTGGCTCTAATATGCTTAATACCGCTCACATAAAACACCAGCAAAGCTAATAGTTCGTCAGCAATATTACTTAAATTTTCTTTTAAAGGCGTCGTTGCAATATGGTCATTATGTAATACACTAATTAGCTAAATTTTTAATGAATGAACTCTAGAAGCAGCTTACAGATCACCACCTTCAACATAATAGTACATATTAAAGCATTCTATCATCGAAGATTCGAATTTTCATTAATCACAATTCACCCAAGCTTCAGAGTCACCCACTGAAGCATATCTCTTTTACCAAAAAAGTGTTTTTGTTTTGATTATATTGAAAGCTGTTAGGAAAATCTCAATCTCATTTTAATGCTCTATGGTATCAATGGCTACTAAGGCGATGATATTGAATAACGAGTGGCGTCTTATTCGAAGTGGTCCTCTAGAACCCATAGAGGTGCATGCTATATATGAGGCAATAGCTAAAAGCGTATCTAGCGGTGAATCCCCAAATACTCTACATATATGTTGGCCCAATAGACCTTATGTATGCATAGGCATCCATCAGATCGCAAAGCTCGAAGTAGATATAGAGAAATGCAAAGAACTTGAATTAGAACTTGTAAGAAGACAGCTTGGAGGAGGCGCTGTATATTTGGATCCAAATCAGTTTTTCTATCACATAGTTATCCATAAGAGATATGCTCCCATAAGAATCAGAGATCTATTTGAGAAGTTCCTTCAACCTACTGTTTGTACATACAGAAGATTTGGTCTTCCTGCCAAGTATCGGCCTCTAAATGATGTTGTCATTAATGGTAGAAAAGCTTCTGGCAATGGTGCAGCCACATTTGAAGACGCTGTAGTTGTCGTTGGTAATGTTATTATCGACTTCGACCCCGAGACATTCGCATCCGTCTTAAGAGTACCTGATGAGAAGATAAGAGACAAAATGGTAAAGAGTATGAAGGAATGGGTAACATCATTAAGAAGAGAACTCGGAGTAAACCCATCGATGAAAGAAGTTGAGGAAGCCTACATAAAATGTTTTGAGGAGGCCTTTGGTGTTAGGTTTGTGGAGGACAAACTCGCAGATTCCGAGCGAGAATATATGTCAGCATTAATAAGAAAGTATGGGAACCCTAGGTGGACATATAAATACCAAGAAAAACACAAGGATATGCTGAGGAAACTCGGAGGTAAAAGACAACTAAAGATCATGGAGAACCATTACATTATCCAACTTGTAGAGAAACCAGAGAAACTGATAAGAATAGTTGCCGAGATAAGAGAAGGCAAAATATTGGACATAGCGATTTCGGGGGACTTCTTTCTGAATCCTCCAGAGCTCCTAGATATTATAGAGAATACGTTAACGGGTTTGACCATCGATGAGCTAAGAAGGATTAATGCTGAGGAAATTCTCAGAAAATCTGGCTTAGAAACCATCAGCGAAGACTCAAAGCTTTTGATCTCCCAAATACTGAGTATTGTCAGTAAGATTAAAAAGTGAATTGGGAAATATTTAAAATGGTGAGGTTAATGAAAGTTGATAAATACGAGTTCCCAGAGGATCTATATTACCACGAAGAAGACCACCTCTGGGTAAAAATCATCGATGAAAACAAGGTTCTCATAGGAGTAGACGATTTTGGGGCGAAGGAGGCGGGGGAGATAGACTTCGTTGATCTCCCAACGGTTGGAGATGAATTCTCTAAGGGCGAAGTTATGGCCACAATTGAGAGCGGCAAATGGGTTGGTAGGCTCAGAGCACCAGTAAGCGGTAAGATCTTAGAAGTCAATGAAAAACTTGATGATGAGCCTTCTTTGGTAAATAAGGATCCATATGGTGAGGGATGGCTTCTTAAGATGGAGGCATACAACTTGGAGGAGGATCTGAAGGATCTAATCTCGGGAAAAGATACTAATCGGATTAAGGAATGGATTGAAAGGGAGAAGAAAGAGCGTCTGGGACACTGACCATCTATCAACTACTTTTGTGGTGAGGGGTTGGTGGATATACGGATAGGAGTGTATATATGTCATTGTGGTAAGAATATTGCTTCCACAGTAAATGTTGATGAGCTTAGAGAATTCGCATCTAGACTCCCAAACGTTATCGTTGCACGTGACTATATTTATATGTGCTCATCAGTAGGACAGGACTTAATAAGAAAAGACATAGAAGAACTCGGTGTGAACAGAGTTGTTGTGGCTGCGTGCTCACCAACGATGCATCTTGAGACTTTTAGGCGTGTTCTTGAGGAGGCAGGACTAAACAAATATTTGTTGGAGATGGCCAATATAAGGGAGAAATGCTCATGGGTTCATACAGACCCTAAAAAGGCTACTGAGAAAGCAAAAAGAATAGTTAGCATGGCTGTCAAAAAAGTTTCATCTGTAGAACCTCTCCAAGAAATAAGAAGAAGGATTCATAAGAAGGTCTTGATAATTGGTGGTGGAGTCGCTGGCATACATGCGGCGATAGAGCTTGCAAAGGCTGGGTATCACGTGACTATTGTTGAGAAAACGCCTACTATAGGCGGAAAGATGATGTTTTTTGACAAGACTTTTCCAACTCTGGACTGTGCCCAATGCATACTTTCTCCAAGAATATCCGAAGTAACAAAACTAGAAAATGTAAGGATATTCACGAACTCCGAAGTAGTAGAGGTCACAGGCGGGCCTGGGGATTTCAATGTAAGGATTTTAAGGAAACCAAGATATGTTGATGAAATGAAGTGTGTTGCTTGTGGGAACTGCGCTGAGAAATGCCCAGTTAGTGTTCCAAACGAGTGGTGGTTCGGTCTTGGAGAGAGAAAAGCAATATACATACCTTTTCCCCAAGCCTACCCAAATTCATACGTGATAGATCCAGATGCGTGCCTAAGACTACGGCTTAGAAGGGATGTATGTGGACTATGTATGCAGGCATGTGATAGAAATGCAATAAATTTTGATATGAAGGAGAAATTCATTGAGGATAGGTTCGGCGCAATTATAATCGCTATTGGTGGTGAGCCCTTCGAACCATCTAAGATAGGTGAGTATGGCTATGGAGAATTCAAAAACGTGATAACAGGCATCCAATTCGAGGTTCTTACCAATGTCTCCGGCCCAACAAAAGGAGAAATCCTTTGCCCAAAGACGGGTAAGAAGCCAAAGACACTGGTTTTTATACAGTGTGTCGGTTTTCGGAATGAAAACTTCAACAGATATTGCTGCCGAACTGGCTGTATGGCCTCAATAAAACATGCTATCTTAGCGAAGGAAAAATTAGGTGATGTTGATATATACATATGCGCACCTGAGGTAAGAGCATTTGGTAAGGGATATGAGGAGTTCTATAAGAGGGCCAGAGAGGAGGGAATAAAATTTATTAGGGGGCTCCCATCCGAGCTTAAAGAGGAGGAAGATGGAACGATAATCGTTGAGGTATATGATCCGATATCGGATAAGATACTCAATATAAAAGCAGACCTAGTTGTTCTTAGCACCGGTCTTCAGGCATCAGAGAACCATAGGAACCTCTCCGAGATTCTTAAGGTACCTAGAAGCCCAGATGGTTTCATTCTAGAAAAGCATCCAAAGCTCGATCCCGCGGCCACTCCTATTGCTGGTATATTTGTTGCTGGTGTTGCTCAAGGCCCAAAGGACATACCAGATTCTATTTCTCATGCCGAGGCCGCAGCCGCTAGGGTTATGAGCTTTTTAGCTAAAGACGAATTGGAGCTGGAGCCATTTAAAGCAGAAATAAATAATGAGCTTTGTTCTAAATGCTTGATATGTATGCATACATGCCCATTCAATGCTATATCTATTGCCGAAACAGACTCCGAGGTCAAACTCATTGTCGATGAGGCCATATGCACTGGGTGTGGTGTCTGCGCATCTTCATGTCCGACTGGGGCAATAACAATACCTAATATCTTGCCGAAGCAAATAATGCTTGAGGTCGAAGCAGCATTGGAGGTGAGCACATAGTGTTGGGAACGGAGCTCAAGAAGCTTATATCTTGGATACAACCAGAAGTCTGCTTTGGCTGTAACAAATGTGTTTCTGGATGTCCTGTTGCAGAGATTCATAATGAGTATAGACCTAATAGAATTGTTAGACTTGCATACCTAGGATTTGTTGATGAACTCATAGAGTCTGGAGTCATATGGTATTGTACTCAGTGTCTGAAGTGCAGTGAGAGGTGCCCAATGGAGGTTTATCCTGCTAGCGTTATTGTTGCTCTAAGGAACATTGCTTCGAAGAGAGGTATGACTCATGAGGCCTGGGTGAAGATGGCTAAAAATGTTTCTATCTACGGTAAGATTCTCCCAGATATGGGTGTTATGAGCAAAGACAGAAAACTCCTTAAAAGAGAGGATTTGGGCCTAGTTACTCCTGCTATTAGTAGAGATCTCATCAGGAGATTATTTAAGGAGTCGAAACTCCCGATAGATATTGGTGAATAAGATTGGGCTATATGCTCTATCAGGGATGTATGGTTTGGTCATCTCAATATCAATATGAGATCTCAGCAAGGAAAATTCTGGATACCTTTAGAGTAGATTATAAGACTTTTCCAGAACAACAATGCTGTGGAAAACCACTGATGTGTGTAAACATAGATACCTGGCTAACACTTGCTGCCAGAATTATCGCTATTGCTGAGAGGGAGAAAAAAGATATTATTACGCTATGCAATGGCTGTTACCTCTCGCTGAATGAAGCGCGAAAGATCCTTCTTGAGACTCCAGAAAAATTGGAACTAGTAAACAACATCCTCAGCAAAGAGAACCTAAAGTTTACTGGTAACATTAGGATAAGACATATAGTAAGCGTGATTTGGGAGGACATAGGTGTTGATAGGATATCAGACAGAATAAAAATCAGACTCGACAATCTAAAATTGGCAGTTCATTATGGTTGTCACGTATTAAGACCGAAGGAATTCGCAATAGATTCGAATCCTGAGAGACCACACATAGTTGAAGATATCATCCAGACACTCGGCGCTGAGAGTCCATATTACCCAGAAAAATTCGATTGCTGTATGATTCTCTTGTCGAATGCTGATGTTAAGGGCGCAGATATTATCAGAGGCAAAAAACTCCTCGCTATTCAGAGAAGAAAATTCGATGCTTTGGTGACGATATGTCCTCTCTGCCAACAATCATATGAGACTAGGCAGAAAAGAATAAGCAAATTGATTAAAGAAAAAATCTCCGTCCCAGTAATCTACCTTACCCAGCTCATCGGACTTGCCCTTGGAATACCACCCAAGGAACTAGGACTTCATCTTAATACTAGCCCAGTAGAGGTTATTTTGAAGAAAATTGGTTATGAGCACATATAGGGCAACGCTGGGCGGGAGAGGCTTTATACACATGTTTTTATAGTTAATCACAGCATCCTTTTAACGCATATATAGGTACCAAGACTGCTTATCAAGATAAGATTTACTCTAGGTTTTACTGGGATTATATGAATACAATTTTTGTTGTGTTTGTTTTTTCGCATACAGCCATATACATGAAATCTAAATTACCAATTTTTTCTTATAACTGGGTGGTTTATTCTTCTAGGGTGCTATAAGTTGGTTGATTGGAAAGCTATCAAGGCTGAAATTGCTGAGGCGATTGGAGCTGAAAAGGTTAGAGATGACTTAACAACACTTGTGGCGTATTCTAGGGATTGGTCACCTAGGCCAGGAGAAGAGCTTATCTTGCCGAATCTTGTTGTAAGACCAGAAAGCACGGAGGATGTGGCTAAGGTCATTAGGATTTGTAATAAGTATAGGGTTCCAGTGATACCCGTTGGAGGAATGACAGGGATGGGGGGTGGAGCGATAGCTTTCTATGGTGGTGTTATTATAGATACGAAGGGACTTAATAAGATCCTTGAAATCGATACGGAGAATTATACTGTTACCGTTCAGACAGGAATTACAATCAAGGGTCTTAATGATGAGCTTGCTAAGTATGGTCTATGGCTACCTCACGATCCAGAGTCTAAGCCTACATCTACAGTTGGTGCTGCAATAGCTTGTGATAATGACTCAACATTTGGTGTTAGGTGGGGCAAAATGATCGATCATCTGCTTTCGGCGGTCATTGTGACTGGAAGTGGAGAAATTGTTCGTGTTGGGTATAGAAAGGCTTATTGTTCCTCTTCAGGACTCAAACTCCATGCATTACTTGTGGGTTCGGAAGGGACACTAGGCATCGTCACTGAGGCTACTCTCCGTGTCGTTCCATTGCCAGAGTATCGGTGGGTCGATGGAGCTTTCTTTAAGTCTATAAAGGAGGCTGTTAATGCTGCTAGGAGACTCCTAACTGCGGGGCTTCCCATAGACGCCATAAATATAAATGATAGATTCAGACTTAGATTCTACACGCATGCGTATAGAATCAAGCATGGACGAGAACCAGAGGTTCCTGAAGGCACACAGGCAATACTATTTTACTCCTTGTCTGGAGATAAAGAGTTTGTTGAATATTCTAAGGACTACGCGAGAAAAATCATAGAGAATTTCGGTGGGCAGATAATTAAGGAGAGAGATATCGTGGAGTCCTGGTGGAAGAGTAAACACACATTAGAGTTTGACCCATTCAAACAGAAGTGGCCTGATTCACAGAGAGAAAGAAAGTTTGGGGCGGCTGATGTTGGGGTTCCACCAGGAAGGCTTGAGGAGCTCCATGAGAAATTTGTGAAGACTGTTGGGAAGCATGGGTTGAATATTCTCGGAATGAATATCTATACCGAAAGGATTGGATGCATATCTCCTAGTATAAGCTGTGCTGTATATGTAGGGGATTCTGAGGACGAAGTAAAGAGGTTCTATGAATATGTCAAAGAGATGAGCAAGATTGCGGTCGACTTGGAGGGAACAGCATCAACATATATCGGAGACACATGGCGTCTTCTGGATGTTATGGAGTATGAACATGGAAAAGCGCTGCAATATATGAGAAGGATCAAGGAGATATTCGATCCGAACTGGATTATGAATCCTGGCAAGAAATTTAAGCTACCTAAGGATGTTGAGGAGAGATATAAGAAGCTGAGGGGATAAAAATGGAGCTTGCGAGGCTAAGCAAATATAGGGATGAGATATACACATGTAATAGGTCGCATTGTGGTTACTGCCAAGAGGGGTGTCCCTCATATAGGATCCTTGGGTTCGAGCAATATTCATCGAGAGGGAAAATGATCACGGCCAGAGTATTTCTGGAGGGAAAGATAGGTCTTGATGAAAACGTTATTGATGCTGTATTTAATTGCTTCCTGTGCGGATTCTGTGACGCTAAGTGCGCGCTGTTCCCAACAAATGTTTTCACGGCATTAAGAAGAGAGATCTTCTTGGCTAAGAAGACGCCAGAATCCTTAATGATGATCATCGATTCTGTATCCAGATTCGGTAATCCACAGAGATTTAAGAGAGAGGAGAGATCGCTGTGGGTAGGAAGCTTAAATATTAGACAGAAATCCGACACCCTATTCTTCCCTGGATGCATATATTCATATTTCTATCCAAAGTATACGCAGAGGATATATCAACTGTTGGATAGGATTGGAGTATCTGCCTCCTATATCCCCGATATCGATTATTGTTGCGGGTATCCCGTGTTTCTGACCGGAAACTGGGAGGCTTTCGAGGAGATAGCTAGGGCAAATTTCAAGACATGGAAAGAAAAGGGTATTAGGAAGATGGTAACACCATGTCCGGGATGCTTCACCGCATTTTCTGAGCTATATCCAAAGTTTATTGATGATTTTAACATAGAAGTAAGCCATGTCGCTATGGAGATTTTTGATGCTTATGACAACGGAAAAGTGAGATTCGATAGAATATATGAAACGGTAACATATCATGATCCATGCGACTTATCGAGAAGGTTCGGGTTAGTTGAGGAGCCAAGAAAACTTTTGGAGGCCGTGGCGGAGAGTATTATTGAGCCGAGATATCATGGCTTCTTTGCTAGATGCTGTGGTGGTGGAGGCCTAGTAAGCGCATATAACCCACAGCTATATACAAGGGCTAGTATGGAACGAGCAAAAGAACTCGTGGAGACACAGGCGCAGATAATAACTACTGCGTGCCCCACATGTATAAGAACTATACATAGAGGCCTCAGAAAGATAAAGGCGAGAGTCGAACTGGTGGATCTAAGCAGCCTACTAATCAGAGCTATACTCTGATTGCTGCTCTAAAAATGAAAAATATTGGAGGGATTCACTCTACTTTTTTCATCGCTTTCATTATTTCCACACATCCAGGACATAACTTAAGCTTTATTCTAAAGATACATTCTCTGCATTTTTCTATGCATTCCTCTGGTCGCGCTATTCTCATTGGTAGGAAATCTGGATGATATATCTCTCCGATTATGAAGTTGATTTTTCTTACGTATGGTAGTGCCCTTAGATTCCTATCTATGAAGCTTGACACTAGCCTTGGGTTTGGAGCTATAAATAACACCATCAGGTTGTAATCCCCGGTTATGTGCGATATCATTATGACCCTCCAGCAGTTTTTTAGTGCTTTGCTTATCTCAACAATTTTTTCTGGATCTGAGACATCCATCATTATTATGCCTAGCTGGAAGCCAAATTTCTTTGTATTTATGTTTGCCTGTACTCTCATCAGGTTATTGTCTATGAGCCTCCTTATCCTAGCTATCACAGATGGATGCTTAAGGTTGACTTTTTCGCCTATTGAAACCAAAGGTTCTCTTCCATCCTCATACAGGATTCTGAGGATTTCTAAATCTATATCATCCAGGAGCAGCTTTCTTCTCCTACGCGTCAAGCATATCACCTTTTTAACTTTTGCCGCTGGAGGAATAGAGAATAATCATTCTGTCTCATCTTTTTTGCTCATTTTCCTCTCTATGAACTTTGATACATCGAAGTAAGGTATTTTGCCTGACTCTATTATCTTCTTTATCTCCGTTAAATCTTGAACTACTTCTAGAATCCCTAGGAGCTCGCCGTTTTCATCTCTGACAGGTATGTAGCTAACGTATATTGTTTTGTCTCCCACCTTCGCCCAGAATACAGCTGGTTTATCCCTTCCCTCCTTAAATGATTTTACAATTCTAAGCACAATATCTATGCTTCGTGGGGGATGGCAGAACTCTACTTTTCTGCCAATCACTGAGGGTGTCCTAACAAATATTTGTTCGTCCTTATTCACTATGTATCTGGTCCTACCGTCTGCACCTACAAATGTTATTTCTATGGGTAATGCCTTGAATATCGCGTTTAATTCTCTTATTGATAGGAATCCTAAATCGAGTTCTATGTCTCCTTCCCTTTTAACCTCATAATAATCTGGCTTAACTGCAAGTGCCAACGCCATTTTCTTGAATTCTGGGGGCAGTTTTTCAAGTTGTTCTGGGCTTAGCTCTTTTTTGAATTGGAAGGGATAGATAGGCTCTACACCTGGTCTGTATTCTGCTGGTGTAAGTTTATAGTGGCCAATTCTATCTTCCTGAAGCTTCACAGCGTACCACTCAGCATCCGAGAGTATTACCGCCATCGTAGGGAAGAATATATTGTTCTCCCGAAAAATCATATCGTTTGCTGTTCTTACGAAATCGTTTAAAGCTTCTCTTATTTGAGCGATACTTTTCTCTATCTCTGGCAGCTCCTGTGAGAATAGTTTTATGAGACTTTTCAGCTTAAATAGGACCTCATCTTGTTTTGTCCAGAGAACTTTCGGTACCGCAGTTATTCCTAGGCGCTCTAGATATGGAAAAAGCAACATTTGAGACTTAGCGAAATGCTTCTTAAAGCTTTTCATCTCCCTCAAAAATTCCCTTATCTTCTCGAGCCAAGTCTGCTTCTGGGCTGACTCCTTAGCATTGATAAAAGCTGCAAAATATAGATTAAGAGTCTCAAGATCCCTCATAAAAGCCATGTTCTCCTCAAATAATGTTCTTAGAGGATGCCCCTCTGGAAAAACATCTATATTAAGCCTACCAGCAACAAACTCTCGAAAAAGTTCTACGTGAAGATCACAAAGCTTTGTTATCTCCTCAATAGGAGTACCCTCCTTCACAAGCTCCTGCTCTATCAGCGGTATCTCCCAAGGCTCCACAAGTTTAAGAAGATCCCTAAACTCCTCTCTCAGCTTGTCTATGCTCACTCCCTCATGTATCTTCTTCAATATTTCCTTCATTCTAACTATCTTCTCCCGCTCAATACTAGCTGACAAATTAGACACCAATATTTACACTCCTAAAAATAATACTACAAATTGTAGAGATATATCATTTAATATATACGTAAAGTAGGATTATCATCAACGTCCAGAGCGTTATGTCTTTTCCTTCTTTGTTATGAACAATAATCTAGAATTACTCAAATTTTTGAAGATGCATTCTTATTAATGGTTTTTTTAGAAGGATATAGAAAACTAGCTTTAGTCTTGTGGATTTAATTAATTTCTGACAGAACAACTTATTCTACATCATTCCACCACTTAAAATAGGTTGTTTTTTCTGCTCGTCATCAAACTTATTGCATGTTCCCTTGTTCACTTTTCAGTCTCTCTTTCTTTTTGCTACACATTTGTTTGATTATTCCAACTAATAAGTTTATTCTTGGAACTCTCCGCATATAGTCTCTGTAGGCATCACCAAACTTTTCTATATTTCTTTTCTCCTCCTCTATCATCGCTAGATATAGCAGAAGAATCAATAATGCTCCTATGGCGAGACTTATGAAGTGTTGTGCTAGGAGAATCAATGAAGAGATTATTAGTATGTGGCCCAGAAATTCGGGGTGACGGACGAAGGCATACATCCCACTCTCTACAAGGGTCTCTCTGCTAACTCCGTTCTCCGATATACGACCCTTTCTGCGGGACAAAACTGAGGTTAGTAGAATAGCGACTCCAAGTATTAGGACTACCCATCCTATATATAGCAATACTATGAGGCCAGCTGAGTTGTAGAGGTAGATAGAAGATATTATCAGCAGACCGTATAGAGCAACATACACTATATGACCAACTATATGAATAATATTCTCCTTATGAGGCAAATTTCCCACCTCACGTAACCAGAAAGATATGCCTCTGATTCACATCACGATTTTTGAACCAGGTTGCTCCAGATCCCATCCGAGTAATACTCCACAATGCTATTCTCCTCTAGGTGCTACATGAGAATCATAAGAAAGACAAATAAAAAGAGGATAATAATAATACTCTGTTATGGTTCTATTTCTGTTAGTGTTTTGCTCTTGAGTAGGTATTTCTAAATTTAGTTATATTTGGTAAGAAATACCCATCTCCCTTACATATATCACCCTTTCCGTGGGCACCCATCGGCGGAGATACCCCACCTCGGCACCCAGCTTATTGAGGTTTCAGCCTGTAGCCACGGCCACATCCTACAGCGCAGTATTTATCGAGGCGGCGAAATCTTTATCAAAACCACACACCGTACTTCTCGCAGATGAACTCCCTTCGGGATAACTCCCGCCATAGGAGAAGTCACAAATAGTGCAGAGACGAGAGGCGCGGTGAGGATCTATATAGGAGATGGAGTACAAAGTCCTGGTATTGATATGCTTGTTCCAAGAATTCTTGTTGCTTCTGATGGTATAGGGCTCTGTCTATGAGTGTTTAATAATGGGAATAATACTTAAAACTTACTAACTGAAAACAGTTAGATCGAGAAGCCAGAATATAGAGCAATTATGCTTACTTTTCCATAAAACTTCTCATCGAATCTCTCTACGCTTTAGGATGATTTCTGCGATTCATTTGTGTTGTCCTTATGGCTAAGTTTGTTAAATAGCTCTTTCGCATCCCACAACGCGAAAAATAGAGAGTGAGCTTATGTACTTCTGCGAGTATTTTTTAATATCTGACAGTCCTCGAGCCGACATCTCTATTATCTATGAGATCTGACATAATAATTAAATGCGGATATGCTACTAAGATTACTTTATACATCGAGTTTCTATTTAGCCATCTTTAAGTTTTTGTTTAGTTATATCATGATTATATCGGATATTTTAAAAAATTATTTTATCATCCTTTTCCTAGTCTTTTCCCCTAAATAGTAAGTGGTGCTATGGATGACATCCATTATCTATGGTCTAAAGACCACATTTAGAAAACCATCGATATGGTTGGGGACGTTCTTAGGGATTATGCTTGCTGTGGGGCTCATGTTCAGTGTGTTTATGACTGTGGATTATGCTGGCGTTGCAACGATTCGTCGATATACTGATCTTGTACGTGTAGATTTTAGAGCAAATATGTACTTCTTCTTTGAGGGTTCAGAGAATATTTTTAGTTGGATAGCAAGTAACCATGAGGAGTTCATTGAGGGATTAAAATCCATTGACTATATCGAAAAGGTAGAGTTTATCTTCAGAACCTCTTTGCCCAACGGATTCAGCTTAGTTAAGGAAAATAAATCATCATTAAGTATTACTGAAAACATAACGCCGATATTCTTCATAAGACAGAGTCCCGAGTTCGAGGGTGTCTATATTAATGGTAGTCTCGAAGAAGGCATAGGTCTTGGGAGAGAGATTGCCAAGTATCTTGGTGTGGATGTGGGAGACGAAGTAACACTATCTGCTCCTTTTCTCAATAAATCATATAATATCACAATATCAGCAATAGTAAGTTTTGATGGCGAGTTCTTTGAGAATTACTTCTGGGTTGAAACAGATTCCTTTTGGAGCGAGCTTTACCAATCAGTAGGTTTTCTATCAGAGGCACCAAGTCTACCCACATCGACTAATCCAAATTATGGTATAATCGTATTCTTAGATGATTGGGAAAATCTGTTCAGCTTGCTAGAAAATGCCTTTGGTATAGAAGAACTCGATATAATACTGATCAGGGAGGCTGGTAATGCTGAGGCTTTCATCGTTCTTAATGACAGTATCATCGATCCATGGAATCTCGAGAAGACAAAGGCTGAGATAAACAGAGTTTTTAATGAGATGCGTCTTTATCTCCAGCAATACTTCCCATCAGACTATTTCTATATAACGAGCTATATAATGAATGCCGTTTCATACGTCGAGATGCGACTACTCGGTGTTAGAATTAGTTCCCTCTTGATGATGCTCCCAATACTCATTCTAAGTGTAATTCTTGCACTTATAGCAAACTGGATCCTTATCAACAAGAGAAGACGGGAATTGGGTCTGCTTAGAATTAGAGGTATGAGCCCTAAGCAGATCTTCATAAGCTTCATTTCTGAGATAATCTTAGTAGGAATCTTAGCAGGTCTTACTGGAATTGGAATTGCATATGGAGCCTCATATCTTATTTCGAAGACCCTAGCAAAAAGCCTTGCTGAGATTGTTGACCCAATAGTTGTGCTGAATGCTGTTGTGGATGACTATGTAGTCCCTGCAATAATTGTTGGTATTGTTCTTGGTTTCATATCGATTTTCTACCCTGCAAGACGGGTTTCAAAACTAGACTTGCTTACCTCAATCTCCGAGTATGTTCCAGAAATAGAGAAGGAGGTCAAAGTTGGAAAAGCCCTATGGGTCTTCATAATAATATCCGTCTACGGCCTATCCGAACTCCTCTTAGGAATGCCTACATTTAGATTCCTTATGACCGAAATCATGAGGGGAAGATATTTCCTAAGTCTCCTACTTATGATATATATGCCAATATACTTCATTGGAGTCATTGGAGGCCCATTTATCCTCGCATATGGATGCGCAAAACTATTAGCAGCGTATTCCGATAGATTCTCTAAGATTCTGGAGATTATCTCGAAGCCATTTAGTGGTGATTTAAGCAGATTTGCTGTGGATCAGTTTGTTAGGAAAAAGGCGAGAGTCTATAAGGTGATCCTGCTTATAACATTGACATTGGTGTTCGGCATATACTTCACAATAAACAGTGCTACTAACCGTGCTAGGATTAAGGTGAATCTAAAGATCAGTATTGGGGCTGATATTAAACTTTCACTCTACAATCCAATTTCCTATAATGAGATCCCATCTATAAACAGGACAATCTACTATGTTGAGGGCGTAAATCGTATTGCCTATACCTCCGAAATTTTACTGCCCTATGATCCATCAACAAATATCTCTAGGCTCATCGTGCTTGACTATTCCTACCCAGAAGTTAGCTATTTTGAGGGAAGCTATGTTGAGGGATTATCAGTATCAGAATTGAATGATGTTCTCCACGACCCAACGAAGATCCTGCTACCTATAAGCTATAAGGGAGTTAAAGGATACGAGATAGGATCCACGGTATACCTACCGATAATCGTCAATAACACAGAGAAGATTTTTAAATTTACGGTAGCGGGCTACATTAAGTGGTGTCCAGGACTATTCGGTCTTTTCAGCCTTCAACTCCACAAGTACTATGCGTTTGTTGGCCCAGCAATAATAGACCGGATTAAATCGTTGGAAGAAACTTTGCTGGTTCAGACAATACTGGTGGACGTCAAGAGTGGTTGTAATGCTACATATGTGGGTGAGGAAATTAGGAATATGTTGGAGGATATCGATGTGCCCGTGAGCGTACAGGTATTCAGAAAAGCATTGAATGACATCTATAATAACTGGATTTTTGTCTTCGAGCAGATATTCGTTGATGTGTTGTTCTACTTATCGATAATCATGGCAATAATAGGCATGTCCTTGACGATGGCAACATCTATTTTCGAAAGAAGAAGAGAGATAGCTCTGCTTAGAGCTCGAGGGGCATCGCTTCGGGATCTCCTTGGAATGGTTCTTGGGGAGGTCGCCGTGATAACAATACTGGGGTATCTGCTAGGTATTGGGCTTGCATTTGCATATACCTATGGTTTCCTTGTGGTTATGTCTACTATGTCATTTGTCTCTATGGGAATGACCGTAGAATTTCCGCCGGGATATCTGATGGCTATTCCTCAGAAGCTATACTTTGTTGTTGGGGGCGCATTCGTTATGTTTCTTTTTTCGGCCATAGTTCCACTCTTAGTACTCGTTAGGGAGGATATCTCCCAGGAGCTAAGAATAACTCATTAGGTGGGGGATATGAGCGAGGTGATATGTGAGGATCTGATAAAAGTATATAAGACAGGAAAAGTCGAAGTTGTGGCTTTAAGAGGTCTTAATCTCAGAGTCGAAAAGGGAGAGTTCAGAGCAATAGTTGGGCCATCAGGCTCTGGAAAAACAACGCTACTAAACATTATCGGTGGGATAACTAAGCCTACGGCTGGGCGTGTATATGTGGATGGCACAAACATAGTTGACTTACCAGAGAAAAAGCTGGTTGAGTACAGAAGGAGAAAAGTTGGTTTTGTCTTCCAATTCTTCAATCTTGTCCCGACACTAACAGCATTGGAAAATGTAGAGTTACCAATGGTGCTAGCTGGAATTCCAAGAGAACAGAGAAAGAGTAGGGCCATTAAGCTTCTGAGATTAGTGGGTCTCGAAAGCCGAGCTAATCATAGGCCATCAGAGCTTTCTGGTGGTGAGCAGCAGAGGGTTGCTATCGCAGCAGCACTTGCTAATGACCCTCCACTAATACTTGCTGATGAGCCTACTGGTGAGTTAGATAGTGTGACTAGTCTTCAAATAGCTGAGTTGTTTAGGCGGCTTCACAAGGAACTTAACAAAACTGTTATTGTTGTTACACATGATATCTCTGTTGCTAGGTTGGCGGATAGGATTTCTAGAATAATGGATGGTGTTATCGTTGAGACATTGATCCCGGCTGAGATCAAGGAGGGTGTTAAGGTCGAGCTTGAAGTTCATGATAAGGTCGTTGAGCTTGAGGACAAGAAAGCACAGATACTAAATGAGATTGAAAGACTGAAAAAAGACTTGGCGAGTGGAAGAATAACACCCGATGAGTTTGTTGAGAGATACACCAGACTCAAAGACGAGCTTGAGAAAATTGAGAAAGAACTTATGTCCCTTAGGGTATGATTCGTAGAAGCACTTCCTATTTTTTATGTTTTGAGGAGCCGCTTTACGAGTCTTAGAACATCTTCTAAGCTCTCAGCAGGGTGTATTATATCCCCTCTTCTCTCATCTATCTTTTTTCCAGCTAGCCTTTCTGACCAACCGCCGAATCCTCTGACGGCTATTACGGGTTTATCATACATCCAAGCATACGCAAGTTCTGATAGAGTACCGCTTCTCCCACCTATCGCTATCACCAAATCTCCTGTAAGCACAACTATTTGGTTTCTAGCCCACCCGATACCCGTAGGAATAGCGATATCAATGTATTCATTGGCCTCATCCTTTGTGAAACCTGGAAGTATACCTATGGTTATACCACCTACTTTCTTAGCGCCTCTGCACACGGCTTTCATAACTCCTCCTCTCCCACCACATACTATAGCTATACCCATCCTAGCCAATTCTTCTCCGAGTCTCTCTGCGAAGGTAAGTTCATCAGTATTCTCAGTCTCCGAATCTCCGATTATAGCTACGATCTTTGTCCGTTTCAAAAACCGCACCTCCTAAGAGTTCTAGGCTTGATTAACTTGTAAGAGAAACCATATTGAAGGATTTTATTATTTTTGTTTCTCAACTTTTTCTGTGCTTTCCGAGAAGAAAGGTATCATTCCCGCCACAAATTGAAGTAGAGCCCCTATTTTAGTTACGAGGAAGCCGGCTCCATTAATAAAGATACAGAGTAGCGGAGGATAAACCGTAACCCTGCAGACTTCCACTAATATTGCTGCGGACAAGCCAAGTAATGAGCTCAGAACCGCACTGAATCTAGGCATTTTCCTCAGTATGTCTCCTAATAGTAAGACTATGGAGGCCGAAACTATGAGGATAAGTGCTAATAGGGGCACAACCTTATGGTAAATTACTATTAACATAAAACCACTTATGCCTCTCTCCGACCCAGCACATATAAACCAAGGAAGTGTATAGCCTACCAAAGCGATATATAGGCCCATTATATTCACAATGAGAGCTTTGTTCTCCATGAGCCTCATATAGAAGCACCATAGACAGTATTGCAAATCCTTCCTTTTATTCGGATTTTCTTGCTAGGTATTTGCTATGTTATTGTATTTTTGGTTAGTCTATCAAAGAGCTCTTCTACCTTTTCGTGGTCTAGTAGGATTATGTTTTCTTCGCTATAATCTCTTCTAAACCCAGTCTTACTTAGTATTATGACTATGTATCTCTTTTTGCCGAACTTTTGTGCGAGGAGCTCAGCTTTTTCTAGGATCTTGCTTATCTCCCTTATTCCTAGTTTTTTGTCTTGCCATTTTGATTCCCCAACAATAATAGTATCCTGGGAGACCCCTAGGGCGTCGACCTCGAGGTCTCTTTCCCAGAATGGACCAAACTTCTTAAATGTTGGTATCTTCATCCCATTAATCTTTCTTCCAGATAGGAGAACTAGTAGTTCTCTCAATATTTCTTCGTATGTGTATCCAAGATAATTGTTTATGTCGGACTTTATATTCTCTAAGACAATGTCGTATCGCTCCATTTCGATGAGCCAATAGTACCTTCTTATATATCTAAACCAAAACCTGAAGAATTCATCCTTAAAAGCGTAGAGAGCACCACGTCGGGGCTCGTTGAGGGGATATATTCTTTTAAGTATATCCATTTTCTCTAGTTTGCGGATGTATGGTATTATGTTTGATTCTCCTACATGGATCTTTCCTAGTGGAAGACCTCTTTCCCCCATTGAAATTCTTTCGAGAATACTCATGTATACTAGTGGGTTTCTGAGTTCCGAAGCTAGTAGGTTTTCGGGTTCATTGTTAAGCTTACCCTCCTTTCGAACGATTAGGATCTCTATGTTCCCCCAAATATCTATAGAGAAATCGTAGGAGTCCATGTATGCGGGTGTTCCTCCAAATACCCCGTATGCGAGGACTCTGTCATAGATGTCTAGCTTCTTCCAAAAGATTCTAGCCCTAGAATATGGCAATGGCTCGATTTTTATCTGTGATGTCAATCGGCCGAATAGTGGTGCGTCGCCATGGATGGCCAGTCTTTCTATGATTCCTACCAGTGAGCCGACTAAGATGAGTTTTATCTGCGTAAATCTAAGTTTGCGATCCCAATAATCTTGAAGAATCGAAATCGCGGATCTATCTGCTTCCTGTATTCTCTGAAACTCATCGATAGCAATGATAATCTTCTCTTTCTTACTAATTCTGTAGAGTAGATCAAGAAACTCCTCAAACCTACTAACTTTTCCAAAAATATCAATGCTTAATTGGCTATTCAGAGCATCTAGATAACTATTCAATATATCCACAAGACTACCACGAGGGGTATAGAGATATGCTCCCTTCCTGTCCTCAAGGAGCCTAAGAATCATCGTAGTTTTCCCAAGACGTCTCCTCCCATATATTAACACTAAATCTGCTCCTGGCCTAATACATATTCTTTCTAGAGAATTAAGTTCTGTGGATCTTAGGAACATCTTAATTACCGTAATCTTAATTACCTAAAATACAATTTAAAAATGAATATTCTAGTTTTGAGATATAAGACTTTATCCAAAGCTTATTAATTCCACTAAAAAATCAGGAGTATCACTAGTATACCACATTTTTTAATCGCTACTTTTGAGTACTATTAGCATTTACTATATTGGAGGAGATCGCTCTTAGCATAATAACTCATCCAAAAATTATAGATCTACTTGCAGGAATTGCTGGATGATCTCTATTGTCTTTCTTGGAGGAAAATAGCTATTAGAACCTCTCCTTTGGCCAGCTAAAAAGTAAATAGTTTGGATAGTCTGATACTGATTTGTATGTTTGAGCGGTTATATCTACAATTTAGTATTTAATGAGTAGAACTTTTCTGTTATCTTGGGTGATTGCTATGGGAGGCGCCATTAAAGTTCCAGAGTTTAAAGTTGAAGAAAAAGTTGTGTTACCCTCCAATAAGACCTGTGTGATTGTCGTTGATATGCAAAATGATTTTGTGGATCCGAAAGGAGCCCTGTATGTTAAGGGAGCTGAGAAAATAGTCCCTATAATAAGGAGCCTCATCGAGAAAGCAAGAAAGGCCGGTGTCCTTGTTATCTATACGATGGATACACATATGGAAGATGACATTGAATTTTCTATATGGCCTAAACATACGGTTGAGGGGAGCTGGGGGTGGCAGATAGTTGATGAGCTTAGACCCGAAAAGAGAGACATTATTGTGAGGAAGATGAGATATGATGCTTTCTTCGGCACACCCCTCGATCATATTCTTAGAGTAAGAAACATAGAGTATGTCGTTGTTTGCGGTGTTGTCGCTAACATATGTGTGTTGCATACCGCTGGTTCCGCGGCTCTTCACGGATATAAGGTCGTGTTTCCGATAGATGCTACGGTCGCACTCAACGATTTTGATTACTATGCTGCCATAAGGCAAGTATCGTTTCTCTATCGAGGCATAATAACCAGAAGCACAGAAATAGAATTTGAATGAGAAAATAGGTGTCTGATGTGTTCGACCCGAAGCTTGTTGAGAGTTTTATTCTTGAGAAGCTCTCTGAGACAAAACTTCCCAGTATTGCTGTTGCTGTTATTGAGGATGGAAGAGTTGTGTATTCCAGAGCGTTTGGTTTTAGAGACGCGGAAAAGCTCTTACCTGCAACACCAAGGACTTTGTATGGGATAGGGTCTGTCACCAAATCCTTCACAGCATTAGCAATAATGCAGTTAGCGGAGGAGGGAAAACTCGACCCACATGACCCTATAACTAAGTATGTCGATATCAGATTCAAACCCAAGCTAGGAGAAATAGAAATACATCATCTCTTAACACATTCATCTGGGATACCAGCATTGGCATATGCAGAAGCTTTTATAGACTCCTCTGTCGGTGCAGGAGAAACCTGGTTACCTATTACTAGGGATGAGGATATCTTCGTGTTCATGGATAAGACTGTTGAGGATTGGATCTCAGCTAAGCCTGGCGAGAGATTTTTCTATCTAAACGAGGGATATGTCATCCTCGGGAAGATAATATCTAATGTCTCTGGGAAGCCTTACGAAAAATATATCAAAGATAAAATATTGAAGCCGCTGAAAATGAATAGAAGCTGCTTCACTAGGGAGGAAGTTGAGGAGCTTGGTGAGTGGGCTCAACCATACATAATCAACAAGGATGGTAAGCTTATTAAAAGTAGATTTCCCTTTGGAATAACTGCCGATGGTGGGCTTATAAGCACAGTGTTAGACCTATCAAACTACATAATAATGTATCTGAATAGAGGAAAATTTGATGGAAAGAGAATACTTAGTGAGCAGTTCATAGAGACAATGACAAAAGAACATATTAAGATGCCATACGAAGGAAAACCCGAATACTACTATGGATATGGCTGGATAATAAAGAACTTCCTTGGCCAGAAGCTGGTCTCACATTCAGGCTCAGTCCTCGTCCACACAGCTTATGTAGGATTAATACCAGATAAGAACATTGGGGTAGCTATCCTCGCCAACGGAAGTGGATACCCACTCTCCCAGATAGGAGAATACATCTTAGCAAGCATGCTTGGGCAGAACCCAGAAGAACTAGACTTCGTCCGAAGAGAACGAATACTAAAAATACTAGAAGGAACATACCACACATACAAGAAGACAATGAAAATTGAGGTCAAAAGGAGCGGCGATTTTCTTTTAGCAGTAGAGAAGAGTAGGTATTGGGAGATAACAACAATACTAGTACCAGAACACTTGGACATGCACAGAGCTATTTTCTATACTATTAGTAGAGGTAGAAAGCTACCCGTAGAGTTCATCATTGAAGATAACAAAGTTGAAATGTACTTCGAGCGATACAAACTTATAAAAACGGGGAGCTAATCAGTATCATTTTTCCCTATTTCTAAGTGAGAGAAAAATTAGCTTTTTTAGATGGGCTCAAATTTTTCTAGACTCGACAGTACTCACTTTTATCAACATATTACTCTTCCTAAGAATGCTGACTCATAGAATAAAAAGGAGATAGATGTAGACATATTATTTAGGGGTCTTGACGACATCGGTTTGAGCATTTCTAGTCGCTTAGAGTACCTAATAGAGACTTCTCTATCATAATCCCCCAAATATAAATGCTATCAGGGCTTTGGTCAGGAACGGCATTATTGCGGCTATGAAGGATCGTGTTTGGGTGAGACCAAAATATTTTCTGATGCCATTTGTTAGAAGCAGTATTGACCATATTGTGAGTAACCAGCTTGCAACCGTGGTTGGTATGCTTATCAGTGCGAGGAGAGATATTTTTCTTGTCATAGCAAATATGTAGAGCAATTTCAGCGGGATCGGCGCCATGCTAAATGCTCTGAGATTTAGTGTTCCTATGATATCGATTTTACCACCTACAGCCGCGATACTGGCCAGTAATATCATTGTGTCTATTATCCAGAAGACAACCGGAATTATTATTGCGGCATAGAAAGGCGCTAGGAGGACATCTGGTGAGAAAGAGATGAGGCCTCCTGCTAAAAATAGTAGTACGAAGAACATGACTCCAGAGAACGCTATCATTGAGGCTATCGCTGTGAGGCCAAAAGCAAACATTAGTTTGGCTATGAATGTTACTGGCCCTCTAACCCTCCTAATAATTTTATCTAATACTTTGTTAGGAGCATAGAAAATCCTAATAAAATCCGCAATCATCTGTAGCACCAACGATTTTCATGTCCAAACAATCTCCAGTTAAAAATAATAAAAAAAGCTGGATGAAGCTCAAATTTAGCTACTTACTAGGCCCTAGATATGAGCCTATAAGTTCTCTTGGAGACGTAAATCCGAAAACTGCTATATATGCTAGGGACGATATTATAAGGAACGTAAAGATTGTCACTACGTATAAGCAGAACACATGCCCAGAAATTTTTCGCTCATGCTTCTTAGCGTATATAACTATGCTTGCTAGACATATTGCTGTGAGTACCATCATATATATCGGTATGCTTGCCTCAACAACGGAGATTCCCATCCCAGAACCAAGAATTATTCCACTAAAAATTGTTATTATCTTATCGGGCCACATCGCCTCTTTTATGTTTCCATCAATATCGAAAATCGCTCCAATGCTGAATATTAGGATCAGAGCTGTAAACATTATTATGTGGCTAAGATACTCATCAAGAAAGTGGAGAAGAGTATATGCACTCATAGGAAGAGATACGCTGGGATCTTGGTTTAGAACTTCCCTGAAATGCATGTCTATGGCGTTCGCAGCAAAATGCATCATATGTCCTCCGATCAGCATCATTGAGACTATCAGATAAAATACTGATACCTCCTTGTTCTTCCCATAGATGTACTTTGAATACACATACAGCACTACAATCATTAGACTTATTGTTTGAAGTACAATATCAAAAATGTCGATTATCCTGAAAACCCATATAGTTTTGAGCATCGTAAATCTAAAAATAGACTCTGATACCAATCTAGGCAGAATTATGAATAGCGTTATTATGAATGTCCAATAAGAATCCCTCATCTACGACCACCACGATCTCCTTTTTAGGTCTATTTGAATGCCTTAATACCCAGAAATCTTGCTGCATCACCTAGATATTCTTCTATCCTCAGAAGCTGATTATACTTAGCCGTTCTCTCTCCGCGAGCTGGGGCCCCAGTCTTTATAAGCCCCGTTGAAAAACCTACAGCTAAATCTGCTATCGTAGAGTCCTCGGTCTCCCCACTTCTATGGCTTATAACTGCTCTGTATCCATTGGTCTTCGCAAGGTCTATTACCTCCATAGTTTCTGTTAATGTTCCTATCTGATTTACCTTGACTAAAATAGCGTTGCAGGCACCTTTTTCTATACCTATCCTAAAACGTTTTGGGTTAGTAACGAATAGATCATCCCCAACCACAAGAACACCTTTGGTCTCCCTAGTCAACAATGAGAACGTTTCAAATGCCTCCTCCTCGAAGGGATCTTCGAGATATATTATTGGATATTCTTTTAGGAGCGTCAGATAGAAGTCCATAAGTTCTTCTTCACTTAGCTCTTTACCATCCAAGAAATATCTTTTTGTCCTCGCATCAAAAAATGTGGACGCTGCACAATCTAAACCAAGTTTAGCATCTTCTTCGGAGTACCCAGCCATATCTATTGCTTTCATAAGAGCATCAAGAGCTTCTCTAGTTTGTCTCATAGGTGGAGCAAACCCTCCTTCATCCCCAACATTCACAGCTATCTTACCATATTTTTCTGTAAGAAAGTCTCTAAGCGTATGATATATTTCTACGCCTATCCTCAGAGCTTCTGAGAAGCTATCAGCGTTTACTGGTATTATCATAAATTCCTGTATTGAAAGCTCATTCCCAGCATGTTTACCACCATTCAGAATATTCATTATTGGTACTGGAAGAACTCTCGCATTTATCCCCCCAATGTACATAAAGAGGGGCAAACCATACATCTCAGCTGCTGCTTTTGCTACTGCGAGCGATGTTGCAACCATAGTATTTGCACCAAGCTTAGACTTATTTGGGGTGCCATCATACTCAATCATAGTGCGATCTATAGCCTCCTGTTCTCTGCAATCCATTCCCTCCAAAAGAGAGGCAATATCATTATTGATTATCTCCACAGCCTTATAAACACTCATCCCACGGTACTTGGACTTATCGAGGTCTCTCAGCTCTACTGCCTCATACCTACCACGAGACTTCCCTGCTGGGGCGGCAGCCCTGCCAATAGCCCCTCCTACTGTTATGACATCAACTTCTACTGTTGGATTACCTCTAGAATCTAATATTAGCCGACCATGTATCTCCTCTATCATGAAATCATCATCCACATATCTTGTTGTTCCTCCCAATTTAGCACACCGATATAAGCAAGATAATAGACAAAAATTTTGATTAGATATTTTGATTATGAAACATTTTAGGCTATCAGATAATCCTATTGAGGCGCACCTAGGGTTCGATCCCTACATGTTACATATTATCATTCGAGAAATGATAGGCTCCACGCTTCGGAAGTATTGGCAAGCATCACTATAAGAATTCACGCCATGTTGAGTTCCTATGAGAGGCGTTTACTCAAATGTGTATTTTCCATGTAGATGGGCTCCTCTTCGAAGAAGGAGGTTAAAGGATCCTTGCAGAGGTAGATATGTCTCCTGTGAATGTATCGCGACATGCGGAATACTTGAAGGCAAAAAACTTGAGATTGTTCTTGATGTTAAGGGATGCAACTTCAATTGCAAGCTTTGTTGGGGGTATAAACTTAGATATGAAGCTAAGCCTATTATTAAGAGCACTAAGGATGTCGTTGATGATATTGTATGTCGATACAGAAGAGTTAGATTCCTTGAGAAAAAAGGCTATAGAATGTTTGATTTGAGATTTTCTGGAAATGAACCTTCCCTGCAATGGGATCACGTCGTTGAGGTTATAAATGCTGTATCCAAACTTGGTATATTTAGAAAAGTGATTGTGGAGACAAACGGTGTTTTATTCGCAGATAAACCAGAATTGTTGGAGAGGCTCAGAGGTATCCGGGGTATCTACGTGGATATTGATGTTTCGTTCAAGGGGGTTAACCCTAAGCAATTCAGATATATCTCTGGAATGCCAGAAGAATACTTCTATGAGCAGATAGAGGGTTTTGTTAACCTATACGAGTTTGTTAGGAAGAATGCACTAAGAAACATTAATGTTAACCCAGTCTTAGGCATAAATCATGAGCCAAAATACTACTATAGAGGCCGACTCCTACAGGTCGAAATAGTGTTTCCATGGGGAGAAAAAATGGATTTTTATGACTACGATGATGTTTTTCGGAGAGAAGTCCTGTCGAGAGCTAAGCTTAGATATGATGAAGCACCATTTAGGGAGTATTATGGGATAAATAAGGAGAGAGCTAGAGAATTGGTAACAACGATATATAGAGGCAAAAAATATCCACATAAACTACCATCGGATGTTATTAAGAACCCATGAAGCTTCAAGCAGGGTTGTGCGAGTGACCACTATAAGTACTAGGTTCGTCGCGAAAGAAGATGAACACAAAAATATTGCCGTCTATAGTTCAGATGCTGATACTGTGTTTACGGCGACATGGATTATGATACTGTGCATGATACCGGAATGACTGAGAATAGTTTGGATAGGATTGCCGATTTCAAGCCTTTGATAGGCTCATCGACGACAGAGGTTTGACTCCTCAAAGTTCATGATGCATGCAGTTAAACGCCATCTCGTACCATGTATCAACGTGCACGGCGGTAAACTTAGACCTAGATCTAGCATTCGTTTGTTATCTAAGAAGACTATGATGCTCTGAGGGCTAATAGAGGCAATATCGGGTCTCTCTGGTTGGGTTTTTTCTCTGCTCCGTTGGCTCTTGGCCGTGGCTTTGTTCGTTCGCCCATCTCTGAGGCTTCGCGACTGAAAAATCACTGTGATGTTCTTAGCGTACAACATCGTCACCTTAGTGAAGCTAGAATAGCAAAATTCGAAGGTTTAGAATAGGAAAAAAGTGATATTTATCCTTTTGTAGCAAAGCTACTGTACGTTATAATCCATTCTATATGAAAGTCCTT